>ENA-OQVM01000201-OQVM01000201.1-marine-metagenome-genome-assembly--contig:-NODE-201-length-97448-cov-5.005536_pt1 | contig 97448 bp, 89 predicted proteins | sample MGYA00237776_ERZ505498 | MGnify/ENA primary metagenome ERZ505498 (study PRJEB26159, sample SAMN06265151) | marine metagenome | isolation source: Helgoland LTER site | place: Germany:Helgoland, sampling... | reverse complement strand
ACACCCACCGCGCGTTGCGTCAGAACCGGATCGGGTTCGACCACGCGCGCTTGCCTGCGGCGTCGATCACAGTCACCCGGATCCATGGCGAGTTGCGCAGACGGCTGCGCGGTATCACGGCCCGTGTCATCGACGCCCCGTGCACGGACGGACAGACCGACCCGTGGCCCTGCACCGCCACAAAGCTGGCAGCAGAGCAGGTGACGATCACCTCGTCCTCTGTCACCTCCACGCCGCGCAATTCGGGGCCCGTCGAGGCATAGAAATCCCCGCGTTTCAGCGCCTCCAGCAAGAGGTCGGGATCGTTTGCCTCTGCCTTGACCATGACCCAGCCGCCAAAGGCATCGGGGACAGAAAAATGCGCGTCGTCCGTGGCGATCAGCATGACATCGCGCCCTTCGGACATCAGCAGATCAGCATAAAACCCGCCGTCCGCCCGGTCACATTCCACCGCGCAGCCGTGGTTATAGATTTCGACGGCGTGGGCGGCGGTGATTGACCGGGCGTCCTCCATCGTCATGCCGGACCACTGGGGGTGGGGAATTGTGACAAAGGCCCCTGCAGCGCGGGCGCGCGCGGCAATCTGGGGCCCGGTTTCCTGATCCGCAATCGGAACGAAATTCGGCGTGTTCGAGGGGGCAAAATCGCTGGGCAGCCCGACGGCCAGAATGTGCCACAGCTCTCCATTTTCCATCGCGCCAGAGTGCAGTTCGGCCCCCAGAATGGTGGTAAAACTGTCATCGCGATACGGCACCGTATTCGCAATAGGATAGTTGAAGTGGCCAATGAAATGCTCTGTAAGAGCAATGAAATCATACCCTTCCGCCTTGTAGCGGCGACAGACCTCCTCTGGTGGCAAGGCCCCGTCAGACAGATCGGAATGGGTGTGAAGGTTGCCCCGCCAGAATGTTCCGGGGGCGGTGAAAGCGGACATGATCATGCGCGAGGCCTTTTGCTTGATTGCGCGGATGCATCAGCACCCTATCACCGATAGTGGTCGCACGAAGTGCCGGGCGGTGCGAGGGCGTTTTTCATCTAATTTGCCCATAAGGCATCTGGCCGTATCATCCACAGCGGACACGCTTTTGATCGATAAAACACGAATGGAAACTTGCGCAAGCCAAGGTCCGTGCATACTCATGGCGGCACCTATACCGGGCACCTCAGCCGACAGGAGATTTATGTGATGGCCGCAGATGCACAGCCCAAAACCTACGATTTGTTCGTGATCGGCGGCGGGATCAACGGCTGCGGTATTGCGCGCGATGCGTCCGGCCGCGGCATGTCTGTGGCACTGGCGGAAATGAACGATCTGGCCTCGGCCACCTCGTCTGCCTCAACAAAGTTGTTTCATGGTGGGCTGCGGTACCTCGAATATTTCGAAATCAATCTGGTGCGTCACGCGCTCGAAGAACGCGAAATCCTGTTGCGCGCCATGCCACATATCAGCTGGCCCATGCGCTTTGTTTTGCCCTACAGCCCCGATATGCGGTTCGAGGGCGAAACGCCCGTGTCCAAAATTCTCGCCCGCGTCATGCCTTGGATGAAGGGGCGGCGACCTGCGTGGATGATCCGAATGGGATTGTTCATGTATGACCATCTGGGCGGTCGCAAAATCCTGCCCGCAACCAAGACGCTGGATCTGCGCACTGGCCCCGAAGGGGCACCGCTGATCGACAAGTTTGAAAAGGCGTATGAATACTCCGACTGCTGGATCGAAGACTCGCGGTTGGTGGTGCTGAATGCCCGCGACGCCGCGCAGCGTGGCGCACGCATCATGGTGCGCACCCGTGTCGAGGCGGCGCAGCGCCAAGGCGATCATTGGCACGTCACGGTCCGTGATATGGCCAGCAACACCACCGAAATCATCCGCGCTCGTATGCTGGTCAATGCAGGCGGGCCTTGGGTGGGCGACATCATCCACCAAAAGCTAAGCCTGAAATCCAACGAAGGTGTGCGGCTGGTCCGGGGCAGTCACATCGTCACCAAGCGGCTGTATGACCACGACAAATGCTATTTCTTCCAAGGCACAGATGGGCGCATCATCTTTGCCATCCCTTACGAGACGGATTTCACCCTGATCGGCACGACCGACGCCGAACATCACGATCCCGAAGTACGCCCGGAATGCACGCCCGCCGAGCGCGACTATTTGATCGATTTCGCAAACAAGTACTTCAAGCAGAACGTCAGTAGCGACGATATCGTGTGGACCTATTCCGGGGTTCGCCCGCTTTATGACGATGGGGCCAGCAGTGCGACGGCTGCGACACGGGATTACACGCTCAAGGTCGATCACGTGAATGGCGCACCGATATTGAACATATTTGGTGGCAAGATCACGACATATCGCAAGCTGGCTGAGGATTCGATGGACAAGATCGTTCCGTTCTTTCCCGGCACGTCGGGACACTGGAGTGCGGGTGTGCCGCTGCCGGGCGGTGATTTCGCCGTGGACGGGGTCGAGGCGCTGATTGCGCGGCTGCAGACGGGGTACGATTTTCTGGATGCGTTCTGGGCACGCCGTTTAATCCGAGCCTATGGGACGGACGCATGGACGGTGCTGGGCGACGCAGAGCAGGTCAGCGATCTGGGCCAGTCGTTTGGGGCAACCCTGACAGAGCGCGAGGTCGTTTATCTGATGGCGCACGAATTTGCCCGCACGGCCGAGGACATCGTATGGCGGCGCAACAAATTGGGTTTGCGGCTAAGCGCTGAACAGATTGCGGCTCTTGACGCGTGGATGCAGACGCACGCGGCTTAAAATACGGGCGGCAGGGCTGATTTAGTCAATTGTTGCATTTGGTTGACGGCACAGTCGCAATCGGCAAATGTTCAGTGTCCCGTGCTGAACGAATGTTTGCGACGATTTTTTATGGTGATCTATTGTCACCAGACGACGTAAATGCAAAGTAACCGACAAAATTTGTCGATTATGTTTGAACTGTGCGGGTTGCTGCCCCATCTGGGGGGTTGTGGGCTGAGCGGGCAGGGGGTTTCGTGTCACTTTTCTTTATCGTCGCCTTGCCGTTTTTGGGGGCATTGCTGCCCGGGATCATGAATGCAGCAGGCCGTTCGGCCGTCGCGGGCGTGACCTTTACTGTTTCATTGTTGGCGTTCGTTGGGCTGTTGACCAATCTGCCGTCCGTTTTGGCGGGCGAGGTTGTGATGGCCCGTGTGGACTGGATGCCGGTCTTGGGGCTGAACTTTACCCTGATGCTGGATGGCCTTGGCTTTTTCTTTGCCTTGCTGATCCTGGGGATCGGGCTGCTTATCATCGCATATGCGCGCAGCTACCTCAGTCGCGACGACAACATGGGTCAGTTTTTTACCTATCTGCTGCTGTTTCAGGGCGCGATGGTGGGGATCGTTCTGTCTGACAACATCCTGCTTTTGTTGATTTTCTGGGAATTGACGTCGCTGTCTTCCTTCTTGCTGATCGGCTATTGGAAACACCTGCCCGAAGGCCGTCAGGGCGCGCGTATGGCGCTGACCGTGACCGGCATGGGTGGCCTTGCGATGATCGGTGGCATGCTGATCCTTGGGCAGATCGTAGGCAGTTATGATCTGTCCGTGATCCTGCAAAATCGCGAGCTGATACAAGCTGATCCGATGTACGTTCCGGCGTTGATCCTGATCCTGTTGGGTTGTTTTACCAAATCCGCGCAATTCCCATTCCACTTCTGGCTGCCGCACGCGATGGCGGCACCGACGCCAGTATCGGCCTACCTGCACTCTGCCACCATGGTCAAAGCAGGTATTTTCCTGATGGCGCGCATGTGGCCTGTGCTGGCTGGCACGCCGGAATGGTTCATCATTGTGACCAGCGCTGGTCTGATCACCATGGTGCTGGGCGCTGTGATCGCGCTGTTCAAACACGACCTCAAGGCGCTTTTGGCCTTTTCGACAGTCAGTCATCTGGGCCTGATTACGATGCTCTTGGGCACAGGCACAGCGTTTGGTGCGATGGCAGCGATGTTCCACATCCTGAACCACGCGACGTTCAAGGCCGCGCTGTTTATGTCCGCAGGTATCATTGATCACGAGGCGCACACGCGCGACATTCGCCGCCTTGGGGGCTTGCGCAGATTGATGCCAGTGACCTTTGTGATTGCGACGCTTGCAGCCTTGTCGATGGCCGGTATCCCACTGCTGAACGGTTTCCTATCCAAGGAAATGATGCTCGAAGAGACGACACACACCGTCTTGTTCAACACGCCGTGGCTTGTGCCCGCACTTGCCGTGTTCGGATCGCTGTTTTCCGCCGCCTACTGTTTCCGTCTGATCAGCCACGTGTTTTTTGGGCCTGTGCGCGATGACTATCCGGCCAAGCCGCATGATCCGCCAGCGGGTCTGTGGCTGCCGCCTGCGTTCTTGGTGGTGTTGGTTGTCATCATTGGTGTTGCGCCCTTTGTGGCTGAGCCATTTGTGAAGCTGGTGACGGCATCCGTTCTCGGCGGCGAGGCCGAGGTGCCAAAGGCCTATTTCAAGATTTGGCACGGACTGGTTCCTGCGCTGTTTATGTCGATTGCGGCCACTGTGGGCGGCATAGTGCTGCTGTTGATATTCAAGCCTGCACTGCGGGTATGGGATGCGGCACCGCGCCCGGAGGCCAAAGTCATCTTTGAGGCGATCATCGAGGCCGCTGCAACGGTGTCGCAAAAGCTGGTCCTGCCACTGCACAACGGCGCGTTCTCGCGCTATGCCGCGATCGGTTCCATCGCGATCATTGCAGCCGGTTTTTACGCTTGGGCGACAGGCACGGTCGGACCGACCACGCGGACCTTACAGGCCGCCGATCCGGTCGCGATCGCGGGTTGGGGTATGTTGGTTGCGGCCACCGCTGGCTTGGTCTTTTTGCACCGGAACAGGTTCCTGTCGCTAATCCTGATCGGGATTGTCGGTTTGATGGTGTCCATCGGCTTTGTGTTCTTTAGCGCGCCGGATTTGGCGATGACGCAGTTCACTGTCGAGGTGGTGACGATCATCCTGCTTCTGCTGGCGCTGAACTTCCTGCCCAAACACACCCCAATCGAAAGCTCGGTCTTGCGCCGGGTGCGGGATACGTCTGTTGCTGTTGCAGGGGGGCTTGCCGCCTTTGGCATGGCCTATCATTTCATGCTGCGCGATGCCGTGACGACGCCGATCTCTGAATTTCATCTGGCCAATTCCTACAAGGGCGGCGGCGGCACGAATGTCGTCAACGTGATCCTCGTGGATTTCCGGGGTTTCGACACATATGGCGAGATCATCGTGCTCGGCATTGCGGCACTTCTGATCTATGCGCTGACCGAAGCACTGCTGCGCGGGCCAGTTCGTGCACGTCTGCTGAACCGCAAACCCGATCAGGCGCGTGCAGGTGACATGCATCCGATGATGATGGTTGTTTTGACGCGGGTCATCATGCCCGTGGTCCTGATGGTTGGCTTTTACATCTTCTTGCGTGGTCACAACGAACCGGGTGGCGGGTTCATCGCGGGTCTCATTGTGTCCATCGGTGTGGTGATGCAGTACATGGCCAGCGGCTTTTCCTGGGCGTCGGCGCGGTTGAAATATCCCTATCATGGCGTGATTGGTGCAGGTGTGCTGGTCGCGGGCCTCACTGGGATCGGATCGTGGTTTGTCGGCAAACCGTTCCTGACCTCCGATTTCACCTATGTGCGCATCCCGCCGTTCCACGAATTTGAACTGGCCACGGCCGCGTTGTTCGATGTCGGCGTATTCCTCGCCGTTGTCGGGGCGGTGATGCTGTCGCTGGAAAGCTTCTCGCGCCTGGCGCGCCGTGCGCACGAACCCGAGACGGAACACCCGATGGATATCGACCCATCCCGAGAGACATTGCCCGATGAAGACGGCAGCACTGCAAAGGGAGCTGTGTGACATGGAATTTCTTGTCGCCTCAGCCATCGGCATCATGACAGCCGCAGGCCTTTATCTTTTGCTGCGTTTGCGCACGTTCCCGGTGATCATGGGGATTTCGCTGCTGACCTATGCGGTCAACGTGTTCTTGTTCACATCCGGTCGTCTGACAATAGGGGCACCACCCGTGTTGCGCGATGACATGACCACCTATGCGGATCCACTGCCACAGGCGCTGGTGCTGACGGCTATTGTGATTTCCTTTGGTATGACGGCTGTGGTCGTCATGATTGGCCTTGGTGCCTTTCTGGGCTCAGACGACGATCACGTTGATGACCAGCCCGAGCAGTCCGGAGGTCCGACATGACCCACTGGCTGATTGCACCGATTATCCTGCCTGCACTGCTGGCACCATTTATTGTGCTGGCTGCGCGCTATCACATCGGCATTCAACGCACCTTTTCCGTGGCAGGCGTCATCGCGATGATCGTGATTGCCGCCGGGCTCGCCATGGAATCCGCCGACGGCACGGTTCAGATCTATCAATTGGGCGATTGGGCCGCTCCCTTTGGGATCATTCTGGTGGGGGATCGGTTGTCGACCCTGATGGTCCTGCTGACTGCGGTACTTGCGCTGTTTGTCCTGCTGTACGCGATCGGGTCGGGATGGGACGAACGCGGTCGCCATTTCCATGCACTGTTCCAGTTTCAGGTGATGGGTATCATGGGCGCGTTCCTGACCGGGGACCTGTTCAACCTCTTCGTCTTTTTCGAAGTGCTGCTGATTGCCTCATATGGTCTGATGATCCACGCAGGCGGCAATGCGCGCCTGAAGGCTGGCGTGCAATACGTGCTGTTCAACCTGATTGGATCGACGCTGTTCCTGTTCGCCCTTGGTGCCATCTATGCCGAGACGGGCACGCTGAACATGGCTGACCTTGCGGCCCGTGTGGCGCAGATCGATCCGGCAGAGACAGTCGGTATTCGTGTCGCGTCCGTTCTTTTGTTGCTTGTCTTTGCGATCAAGGCAGCACTTGTGCCGCTGCACTTCTGGTTGCCGTCCAGCTATGCAGAGGCACCGGCCCCTGTGGCGGCCCTGTTTGCGATCATGACCAAGGTTGGGGCCTATGCGATCATCCGGGTCTATACCCTTGTGTTTTCGCCAGAGGTTGAGGCGACAGCGGGTTTGCATGACGTGTGGCTGTTGCCAGCCGCCCTTGTGTCGCTCGCGATCGGAACGATCGGTGTGCTCGCGGCCAAGCGGCTGGACCGACTGATCGCGTTTTCCGTGATCGGGTCAATGGCGATGGTGATGGTGTCGATTTCGTTGTTTACCCCGACCAGCATTGCGGCGGCGCTGTATTATATGGTGCATTCCACGTTGGCTGCTGCGGCGCTGTTCCTGATTTCGGATCTGGTGCGAACGGGGCGGGGCAACGTTGATTTGACGGCCCAAGCGCCTGTCGCCGGGGCGGCGCTGACCGCATCTTTGTTTTTTGCTGGCGCGATTGCGATGGCGGGGCTACCGCCTTTGTCGGGGTTTCTGGGTAAGTTGCTGGTGTTGGACGCGGCCTATGGCACGGACATGATGGTCTGGGTTTGGGTGATCGTGTTGACAGGCAGTCTGGTCAGCATCCTTGGGTTTGCGCGCGCAGGCAGTATTCTGTTCTGGAAGGCGCATAGCGTGTCACCATCGCCGGATGCGCTTGTGATGCCGCGCCCTGCTGTCTTGTCTTATCTGGCTGTCGGTGGCTTGATCGCGTTGCTGGGCGCACACACCGTATTCGCGGGCCAGGTGCACGGCTATACCACGCGCATCGCCGCAGAACTGTTCGCACCCGACGCCTATATGGACGCGGTTCTGAACACCCCCGGCAAACTCAGCACACCCTCAAAGGAGGCACACTGATATGGCACGCGCGTTTTATTGGCTGTTGCCGCATCCTTTCCTGACCCTGCTGCTGGCGGTGGTCTGGATCCTGCTGCAAAACGAGGTGTCGGCGGGCATGGCGGTGTTTGGTGTGATCCTTGGGATCATCATCCCCTGGGGCACTTCTGTGTGGTGGCCCGATACGCCCAGCGGCTTTCGGTTGGGCAAGATGTTCAGCTATTCCTTGATGGTGATCTGGGACATTCTGGTCGCCAACGTCGAAGTTGCGTGGATCGTTTTGACGGTGCCCAATTCGAAACTGAAACCGACATGGATCGTGATCCCTCTGGATTTGGTGCAGCCCGAAGCGATTACTGTTCTGGCCGGAACCATCACATTGACGCCTGGAACCGTGTCAGCAGACCTGTCCGATCAGGGGCACAGCCTGCTTGTTCATGTCTTGCACACCGATGATGCAGACGCGGTGCGCGACGATATCAAGACGCGCTACGAGGCCCGACTGAAGGAGATTTTCGTATGAGTGCTGCAACGGCATTTTTGGATATCACTGTCATGATCGTCTTTTGTGCGCTGGCAATTGGGCAGGTCCTGTCGATGGTGCGGCTGGTGATCGGCCCGACCTATGGCGACCGCATACTTGCGCTGGATACGATGGTCATAAACGCTTTGGGGCTGGTCGTGGTGCTGGGCATTCATCAAGGCGTTCAGATCTATTTCGAAGTAACGCTGCTGATCGCCATGTTGGGTTTCGTGTCCACCGTCGCGTTGGCGCGGTTCTTGCTGCGGGGGGACATCATCGAATGACTGGACAGATCATTGCCACGTATGGCGCAGCCATTTGCCTGCTGATCGGATCCGGGTTTGTCACCGTAGGTGTGATTGGCCTGCTGAAATTTGATGACCCGATGACCCGTCTGCATGCGCCGACAAAGGTGGGGACGATCGGAATCGGCATGTTGCTGCTGGCGTCCTTGCTGCATTCCTTTGCACTCGGCGAGTCGTCGATGCACGAGTTGCTCATCATGGCGTTTCTGTTCCTTACAGCACCGGTGTCTGCGAATTTCATCGCCAAGGTGAATATCCATAACCGATCCTGTGAAACGCCGCCGCCGCCACCGCGTGACGATACGTGGTCGACCCTGAACGCCCCAGAGGATGACGCGCCAGTTATTGCAGTCGAAAAGTCTTAGACCCTTGATTGCCTCAGCCGCGCGGATGATTTCGGGCGGCAGGCGTTGTTTTAAAGGTCAACACACAGGCACATTTGCAGCCTGCGCATAAATTTCAAGCAGGCGTCCGTGTTTTGTGCCCCACCGCCCCTCAGTATCGTTGTGCCATCGCGCACCGCGCCGCCACGGTGATCATGCAGGATGTCTAGGGTTCCGCCTCTTCTTTGAGGGTCTGGTCCGAGAGACATCGCTGTCCGGCGAAAGACCGGGCGGTACACGGCGGGGCAAAATCCCGGGAGGCTACTGCGCAGGTTTGACCCGCGCTCCGCTTATGCCCTTCCACGCGGTCAATCCATTTTGTGAAACAATGGGGACCGAAGATGAAAAAACTTATTACAACCACCGCCATCGCGCTTTGTATGACAACTGCTGCTTTCGCGGACGGACATTCCAAGACGGACTTCAAGGTCGCATGGTCGATCTACGTCGGTTGGATGCCTTGGGGTTATCTGGAAGACAGCGGCATCATGGACAAATGGGCCGACAAATACGACATCGACGTCGAGATCGTGCAGATCAACGACTACGTTGAATCGATCAACCAGTACACTGCGGGCCAGTTTGATGGCGTTTCGGCCACCAACATGGATACGCTGTCGATCCCATCAGGTGGCGGTGTCGACACCACGGCCCTGATCGTGGGCGACTATTCCAATGGCAACGACGCGGTGATCCTGAAGGGCGAGGGTGATTTGTCCACGCTTGCGGGCAAGCCTGTGAACCTGGTTGAGCTGTCTGTGTCGCACTACCTTTTGGCACGCGGTCTGGATTCTGTTGGCCTGTCAGAGGCGGACCTTGGCGGGGTGATCAACACATCCGACGCTGACATGATCGCCGCCTTTGCCACCAATGATGTCGAAGCGGTCGTTACATGGAACCCGCTGGTGTCGGCCATCATGGAAGACCCCAGCGCAACCAAGCTGTTTGATAGCTCTGACATTGCGGGCGAGATCATCGACCTGATGGTCGTGAACACCGAAACACTCGCCGCCAACCCTGATTTTGGCAAGGCGTTGGTTGGCGCGTGGTACGAAGTCATGGGGCTGATGGCTGCGGGCGACGCAGAGGTGCTGTCGGCCATGGCCGAAGCCTCGGGCACCGACCTTGCCGGTTATCAGGCGCAACTGGCCTCGACCGAGATGTTCTATACGCCAGCGGAGGCTGTCGCCCTTACCTCCAGCGCAGAACTGCCTGCCACCATGGTCAGCGTTGCAGAGTTCCTGTTCGACAAAGGCATCTTGGGCGAAGGGGCCCCATCTGCTGACTTTGTTGGTGTGGAATACCCGGACGGCAGCGTCACTGGAAACGCGGACAACGTCATGTTCCGATATGACACGGCCTATATGCAAATGGCCGCCGACGGCGCGCTGTGATGAAAGAGGGCCCGCCACGCGTTGTCGTGGCGGGCATCTGACATGCGATTTATCAACATCATCCCAACGCGCCCGCTTGCGGTGTTCCTTGCCATCCTGCCCTTTGCGCTGGTGTTCATCGCCTATTCCATTGGGTCGGAAATTCGGCTGACGGAAAACCCGTCGGACAAACTGCTGCCGGCACCCAGCACGATCTGGGACACCGCCGTGCGGCTGGTCAGCGAAGGCGACAGGCGTACGGGCCGTATCCTGTTCTGGCATGACACATGGGCCAGCCTGAAACGGTTGGCGCTGGGGATTGGCATTTCGGCTAGCGTTGGCCTGCTCTTTGGGCTGTTGATTGGCTTGCTGCCTCTGATGCGCAGTTTTCTGGCGCAGTTCGTGGCCGTGTTGTCGATGATCCCCCCCTTGGCGCTGTTGCCAATCCTGTTCATCGTGTTCGGCCTTGGCGAGTTGTCCAAAGTCGTACTGATCGTCATCGGTACACTGCCATTCCTCATCCGTGATCTGTCGCAGCGCGTGATCGAGGTGCCAAAGGAATTGTTGGTCAAGGCGCAGACCCTAGGGGCATCCAGCTGGGTGATTGCCGTGCGCGTGGCGCTGCCACAAATCATGCCGCGCCTCATTCAGGCGGTGCGCCTGTCGCTGGGCCCTGCCTGGCTGTTCCTGATCGCGGCCGAGGCCATCGCCTCGGACCTTGGGCTTGGGTACCGCATCTTCTTGGTGCGTCGTTACCTCGCGATGGACGTCATTCTTACTTATGTCATCTGGATCACGATCATTGCCTTTTTGATGGATTGGGCGCTGCGCCGCGCATCGGCCAAGTTCTTTCCTTGGGCGGAGGAGGGGCTGTGAGCTTTGTCACCGTCAAAGGCGTCTTTCAGACCTATGGCAACCGTCCCATCATCGAGCGGATCAACGTGGATGTGGACGAGGGCGAGTTCATTTCGATCGTGGGCGCGTCAGGCTGTGGAAAATCTACCTTTTTGCGGCTGCTGCTGGCACAGGAACGCCCCTCGCGGGGCGAGATCAGTATCGCAGGTGCGCCGCCTGCAAAGGAACCGGGCCTTGATCGCGGTATCGTCTTTCAACGCTATTCCGTCTTTCCACATATGACCGTGCGAGAAAACATAGTGGCGGGCGAATCCTTTCGACGCGGCTGGGGCCGGTTCTGGGGGGCAGAGCGTCGCGCGGCCCTTGCGCGTGCAGACGACACGCTGGCGCGGATCGGATTGGATCATGTGGCGGATCAGTATCCGGCCACGCTGTCTGGCGGGATGCAGCAACGGCTCGCCATCGGGCAAGCGCTGGTGGCGCGTCCGCGTGTGCTATTGCTGGATGAACCATTCGGCGCGCTGGACCCGGGTACGCGGCTGGCGATGCATGATTTTCTGACCGACCTGCGCGGCGAAACCGGCATGACCGTATTCATGGTCACGCACGACCTCGAAGAGGCGTTCAAGCTGGGCGACCGCGTTCTGGTCTTTGACAAACCGCGCTGGGATCCACAGGACCCCAACCTGAACGGCGCGACGATCACCTACGATTTCGATGCACGCGACGGCGGCATCCCGTTCCAAACACTCAAGGAGGAAACCCATGTTTTTCACCCCGCCTAAGCGGAGCAGGTCGCACCATCCGCGCGACCACGCGACCCCGGATCAGCGCCACCATCACCCCGACCTCAGCAAGCTGCGCGGCTGGAAGGCCATGCAAGCCGAAGCCGACATTCCCGGCAGCGGCTGGGAGCAGGAAAAGAAATGGGCGTTGCGCATGGGCCTGACCGGTGCTGACAGCATCGAGGATAAATCCATACCCACTTTTGCGCGCGGCGAGTTGCCGCACTACGCAGGCATCAATACGTTCCTTAAGGCCCCCTATGCCGAGGACGTGACAGAGGTAAAGGATTACGACGCCACAGTTCTTGGCATCCCGTTTGATGGTGGTACGACGTATCGCGCAGGCACCCGTTTTGGCCCGCAAGGCGTGCGCAAGATTTCCGCACTCTATACGCCCTACAACTACGAAATGGCGGTCGATCTGCGCGAACAGATGACGTTGTGTGACGCGGGCGACGTGTTCACCATCCCTGCCAATATCGAAAAGACGTTTGACCAGATCAGCCGGGCGGTCAGCCATGTGGCCTCAAGTGGGTCTCTGCCTATCATGATCGGCGGGGATCACTCCATTGGCTTTCCCTGCGTGCGCGGGATCGCACAGTGCACGTCCAAGAAAATCGGGATTATCCACTTTGATCGCCACGCGGACATTCAAGAGAAGGACTTGGATGAGCGCATGCATACAACCCCTTGGTTCCACGCAACAAACATGGACAACGTGCCCGCCAAGAACCTTGTGCAGATCGGCATCGGCGGCTGGCAGGTCCCCCGCGAGGCCGTAAAGGTCGCGCGCGAGCGCGAGACCAACATCATCACCATGGGCGACATGGAAAAGATGGGCATCGACAAGACCGTCGAGATGGCGCTTGAGATGGCGTGGGACGGCGTTGACATGGTCTATCTGTCTTTTGACATCGACAGCATCGACTGCGGTTTCGTGCCCGGAACAGGCTGGCCTGAACCCGGTGGCTTCCTGCCGCGTGAGGCGCTTGCGCTGGTGTCCAAAGTTGCAGCCGAAGGAATCTGTGGCATGGAACTGGTCGAAATTGCGCCGCCCTATGATCAGTCTGAAATCACGGCCCTGATGGGCACCCGTGTGATCGTGGATGTGTTGGGCAGCCTTGTGGCTTCGGGCAAGATGGGCGCGCACAAGCGCCACATGGACAAGCCAGTCGAAATTCCGCACGGCGAGTTCGAGGGAAAGCGGTGGTCAAATGCCACATGATCACCCGCACGACCATCATCACCACAGCCACAACCAAGATCATCATCACGGGCCGGGGCATAATCACGACCACCCCGACCACATGCACAGCCATATGCATGCCGTCGATGACGCGGCAGAATTGCAAGTCCTGACCGATCAATTCATCGACGGCTTTGTCGCCGCCAAGGACAAGATGTCGTATCTGCGCATCGCAGGCGTACCACTGGAAATCGACGCCCCCGCCGGCGGGCCCAAGATGAAGTTGGTGGACGTTAATCTGACCACCGAATGGCAGGTCGGCACGGCGTCACCGAGTTTTGGATCGCGTGAACTTAGCTATATGCCGTACCCCGGCGAAATGGTCACGGAACGTACCAATATGGGCCTCGTCTATGTCTCGCTCGAGGCCAAGCACGTGACCGACTTGCGCAGCTTTTTGCAAAACCACCCCGCCTCTGGAAAGGATTACGTATGAAACTGACTTACACTTTGCTGGCCCTTGTGGCCGCAACACCTGCTTTGGCCCATCCGTCATTGCTGCCGCATGATCACGACACGACAGCGGCGTTTTCACCGCTTGCTGCTGCCGTCGCTCTGGCAATGGTCGCTGTGGCCGTGCTCGCCGCGCCGTGGCTGCGCGCGGCGCTTACCCGTGTGACAGCGCGCTGATCACGCCGCGCAGTTCGGCCAGACCGCGCAAACGTCCAATCAACGGATAGCCGGGGATGAGGGTGCGGGCATGGTCCGACAGCATGTGATGCCCGTGATCGGGGCGGAAGGCGATTGTGTGATCGTCCCGCCCCGCATCCCTGCGGCGTATTTGTTCGTCCAGCAACACGCGCACCAGCGCCACCATGTCCGTGTCGCCTGTCAGGTGTGCGGCCTCTTCAAACGATCCGTCCGGGTCTTTGGCGACGTTGCGCAGATGCGCGAAATGGATGCGGTCTGCGACACGTGCCGCTATGGCTGGCACATTGTTGATCGGATTGGCCCCAAGCGATCCGGAACACAGCGTGACCCCGTTGGCCGGGCTGTCATGGGCGGCCAGCACCCACCCCAGATCATCACCGTTTGACACGATCCGGGGCAGACCCAGAATATCGCGTGGCGGGTCGTCTGGGTGGACGCACAGGCGCATTCCCAATTCTTCTGCCGTGGGGACGACTTCATCCAGGAACCGTTTGTAATTCTGGCGGAGCACTTCGCGATCAATGCCCTCATAGGCGGCAAGAGCCAAGCGCAGGCCCGCAACATCGTAACGGTCAAACGCACCCGGCATGCCCGCCATGATCGAAGCGAGCAGGGCGTCGCGGTCTCCTTCACTCGCTTGCTGGAACCATGCGGCTGCTTTGTTCAGCACCTCTGTGGGATAGTCATCTTCGGCTGCGCGCCGTCCCAGCATGTGGATTTCGAACGCGGCCATGCGCACTGCCTCAAAGCGCAGGCACGTGGCCCCACCCGCGACCGGGGCGGTCAGATCGGTGCGGGTCCAGTCCAGCAGCGGCATGAAGTTATAGCAAATGGTCTGCACGCCATTGGCGGCCAGGTTGGCCATCGATTGGCGATAGTTGGCGAACAGCGCCGACAGATCGCCATCGCCCTTCTTGATGCGCTCGTGCACGGGCAGGCTTTCGACCACGACCCAATCGAATCCCGCGTCTGTTATGCGGGACTTGCGCGCGGCGATGGTGTCTGATTGCCAGACTTCGCCATAGGGGATTTCGTGCAGGGCGGTGACGATCCCACGCGCGCCTGTCTGGGCGATTTCATCCAGTGATATGTCGTCGAGATCACCGTACCAGCGCCAACTTTCAATCATGTCGTCAGCTCCTTGAGTGTGGCCCGCGTGCCCTGCGCCCACAGGCGCGTCGCCGCGTCGGTCAGTGGGGCGCGCAACTCTTGCGCCAATGCGGGGGGAAAGATGTCGCTGACTGACAACAGGGCTGCAACCTTGTCAGCCGGTGTGTCGCAAGCGGCGGACAGATCGCGCAAACGATCCGCCATCGGGTCGCGCACGTCGATCGGTTCGCCTGCCTCGTCCGTGCCACCCACATAGCGCATCCACGCCACCACAGCGACGCACAGCCCCTCAACGGGGCGACCTGCCGCCAGATTGTCCTGTAGCGTTCCAAGGATACGTTGTGGCAGCTTCTGGCTTCCATCCATCGCAATCTGCCATGTGCGGTGCTGGATGGCCGGGTTCGCATAGCGATCAAACAGGGCCTTGGCATATTCAAGCAAATCTACGCCGTCGGGTGGCGTGACGGCTGGCATGATTTCAGCCCATAGCGTGTGGACATAAGCGGCAAAGACGGGGTCCGCCACAGTGGCTGCAATCGTCTGATGCCCGGCAAGGTAGCCTGTATAGGCCAGCGCAGAATGGGTGCCGTTCAACATGCGCAGTTTCATCTGTTCGTGAGCGGTGACGTCGCTGACCATCTCGGCCCCTGCGGCGGCCAGATCGGGGCGGTCGTCGTTGACGAAATCGTCCTCGACCGCCCATTGCGAAAACGGTTCGTGCAGGACTGGGGCTGCATCCGCGATCCCTGTGTGGGCGGCGATACGGTCAATGTCGGACTGGGTTGTTGCGGGTGTGATCCGGTCCACCATCGTGCAGGGAAAGCGGCCATGCGCGGCAATCCAATCGGCAAGGTCCGGATCAATCTGGCGGGCCATGTCCAGAACGATGGCGCGCACGAGTTTGCCGTTGTCAGGCAGGTTGTCACAAGTGAGCACCGTGAACGGGTCATGCTCGGCCATGCGCCGCATCTGCAGGGCGCGCACGAGGTATCCGGGCGCGGACACGGGCAGATCGGCGCGCAGGTCCGCCTGAATATCCGGATGATCAAGGTTCAGCCGGCCCGTCGCCGGATTGTGGCAGTACCCCTTTTCGGTGACGGTCAGGGACACGATCTTGATCGTCGGATCAGCCATCGCGGCCAGCACGGCGCTTGGGTCTTCGGGGGCGACCAGCACGTCGTTCAGGACGGTAATGTCACGGATCTGCTCGCCCTCGGGGGCCAGCGTAACGGACTGATAGGCCCAGTTGCGCGGCCGCAGCGCATCGCGGATCGCCGGGCTGCGCAAGGAAACACCGATGATGCCCCAATCACCACTCCGCGCTGCCATCGCGTCCGCCACATAAACACAGCCAAAGGCACGAAAGAACGCGCCAAGGCCAAGGTGAACAATGCCAGAGGCGGGGCGGTCTTGGTCATTCGACATATTTAAACTTAATCTTTCACTTTAATAAACGATCTTAGGTATCTGATTTATATGAATTCAAAGCCGATACGCACGTTTGGCCAGTCGATAGGTCAGATCATGCGCCAACTCCATCGCCTCGTCCATGTCCAGACGTCCGGTCTGTACGAGATTGGCCAGAAACGCGCAATCCACCCGCCGCGCCACGTCGTGCCGCGCCGGGATCGAACAGAACGCGCGCGTGTCGTCGTTGAACCCAACCGTGTTGTAAAACCCAGCCGTTTCTGTTGCCATTTCGCGGAACCGCATCATGCCCTCATAGCTGTCATGAAACCACCATGGCGGCCCCAGCTTGAGCGCGGGGTAAACCCCCGCGAGCGGTGCCAGCTCGCGGGCATAGCTGCTTTCGTCCAATGTGAAAACGATCACGGTCAGGTCCGCGCGTCCCCCGACTGCGTTCAGCAAAGGACGCAGGGCAGTGACGTAATCGGTTCGGGTCGGGATGTCGTACCCTTTGTCGCGGCCAAAGCGGGCAAAGACATCTGTCGAATGATTGCGCGCCGATCCGGGGTGAATTTGCAGAACCAGACCGTCCTCAAGGCTCATCCGTGCCATTTCTGTCAGCATGTGGCCGCGAAACTGGTCGGCCTCGTCGGGGGTACATGTGCCTTGCAGCGCCTTGTCAAACAGGGCTGCGGCGACCGCGTCACTCAGGTCTTCGGTGCGGGCGGTGGGATGGCCGTGATCGCTGGCCGTTGCACCATGCGCTTTGAAAAAGGCGCGGCGGTTGCGATGCGCAGCCAGATATCCGGGCCATGTCGTTGTATCCTCGCCCGCCAGTTCGCCCATCTGGGCCACGTTCTGTGCGAACCCGTCAAAGTCGGGATCGACCACGGCATCGGGGCGGTATGTGGTCGTCACGCGGCCCGCCCACCCGCTGTCTTGGATCATCTTGTGCCAGCGCAGATCGTCAATCGCGCTTTCGGTGGTTGAAATCGCTTCGATGTTGAACTGCTCGAACAGGGCGCGGGGACGAAATGCGTCTTGGCCAAGGCAGTCTGCAATCTGGTCATAAATCTTGTCCGCTGTGCTGGCCGACAGCCGCTCGGTGATACCGAACACTTCCTGAAATGCGTGATCGACCCACATCCGCGACGGGGTGGCGCGAAACAGATGATAGTGCTGGGCAAACAACCGCCAGATCTTGCGCGGGTCGGTTTCAACGGGTCCACCATCGATACGGGGCACGCCCAGATCTTCTAAGGCGACACCTTGCGAATGTAGCATCCGAAACACGTAGTGATCTGGGGTGACGAACAGTTGGGCGGGATCGGCAAAAGCTTTGTTCTCGGCAAACCAGCGCGGGTCGGTATGCCCATGAGGGCTGATGATCGGCAGGTGGCTGACGCGGTCATAAAGATCGCGCGCCACACCCCGTGTGGTCGGATCGACCGGAAACAGCCGATCCTTGTGAAGCAGTGCCATATCTTTCCCCTTTGGTGTTGTGTGCAGTGTGCATTCAAACGGTGCCGGGGACTAGGTGTTTCCGCCTGAACGGCGCGTCTGATGTTTTGCAGGGCCCTTGGCGCGCGACACTTCACACCAACATGACTGGCACCTCGTGCTGTGACCGCTATCTGGTGCACTCCGTAACGGAGCGTTCCAATGCCTCACCTGACCCGCCGCCATTTCATCGCCTCTGGGGTTGCGTTCAGCGCAACCGCTGCCGTCGCCCAAAGTGGGGCGTGGGCGGAGGTCGCTGCGCGCGCGGGGGCACTGGATCAATGCCACGCTATTGTTGTTCATCAACGCGGGTCCGAAGTGCTGTCACACGTGTTTCGCGGGCCCTCGATCGCACGCGCCGTGCCGATCAAATCTGTGTCCAAGACAATTGTGGCGGCCTTGACTGGTGCTGCCCTGGATCGTGGTGAAATCCCGTCGCTGCAATCGACGCTGGCCGAGGTCGCGCCAAACCTGATCCCGCGCGGTGCGGACCCGCGTGTGGGCAGCATCACGGTGGAAAACCTTGTGACGATGCAAGCCGGGCTGGAGCGAACATCCGGGGCCAACTACGGCGGATGGGTCGGCAGCCGCAACTGGGTCGCTAATGCGCTGTCACGTCCGTTTGTGACAGAGCCGGGGGCGGGCATGCTGTATTCCACGGGATCGTTTCATGTTTTGGGCGCGGTCCTGTCCGAGGTGTCTGGCGAGAGCCTCTTGCGGCTTGCACGTGACCGCCTTGGTCGTCCCCTTGGTATCGACATTCCCGCATGGACCCGTGATCCGCAGGGACGGTATCTGGGTGGCAACGAAATGGCGCTGACCCTGCCTGCGATGGTGCGGTTTGGCGAAATGTACCGCCGGGGCGGCCTGTGGGACGCACAACACGTGTTGGGTCGCGCATGGGTCGCTGCATCGTTCCAGCCGCGCACGCGATCGCCATTTTCCGGGCTGGCCTATGGGTATGGCTGGTTCTTGGGGCGGGCTGGTGGCGCGCGATTTGCGCTGGCGCGTGGATACGGCGGGCAGGTGATCTGTGTTATGCCTGATCTGGAGCTGACGATCGCCATCACATCCGACCCGACGCGCCCTGCGCGAAGTGGCGGATATTTTGGCGACCTTATGGCATTGATCGAGACGTCGATCCTTCCTGCTGCGCGGCAGGACCGATCCTAGGCGTTGTGACGTGGCGCGCATTTGCGCGTGATCGGCACCCTGACGATGAAAAAGACGTGAGCGTGGATCGTTATGGTTGCATGCGATCCGCTTCTGACCAAAGCTGATGGTATGATGATACGGCTTTTGATGTGTATTTTTTTGGCAACCTCGCTGGTGGCGCAAACCCAGCGCGAGGCGGGGTTGGAACTGGTTTTGCTTGCGGATGCATCGGGGTCGATTGATGCAGATGAACTGGCCTTTCAACGCCAAGGCTATGCGCTGGCCATGACGGACCCGGCCGTGATTTCGGCGATTGAAAACTCGATCTATGGCAATGTCGCCGTGACCTATGTGGAATGGGCCAGCAACACGGCCGTTGTGGTGCCATGGATGATCGTTGACAGCCCGGCCACAGCCGACGCCTTCGCGACTGCCCTGATCGGTCCGCCCCGGCAGGCCTATGGCAGCAACGCCATCGGTGGCGCGCTGTTGGATGCCAAGCGGTTGATCGAACAAAACGATATCTTTGCCCCGCGTGCGGTCATTGATTTTTCGGGCGACAGCATCCGCAATTCGTCTGGCCCCAGCATCGCAGCGGCCCGCGCCGAGGTTTTGGGCGCTGGCATCACGATCAACGCCTTGCCCATTCTGCGCCCCGACGATGGTCGCCGCGCGGGTGCCAATCTGGAACAGGAATACGCAGAGCGGATCATTGGTGGTCCGGGCGCGTTCATGGTCACCGCCGAAGGGCGTGACAGTTTTGCCGCCACAGTCCGCCGCAAGCTGGTGCTTGAGATTTCTGGAATGACACCTGATACCTATGAAACGGCTCTGACCCGTCCCTGAACGCGGAATCAGCCGTTATAGTGTGTCGAAACAGTCTTGCCGTAACTGTTGTTCATCTTGCAATACTGCGCGATGCAAGACATCAAACTGATCCGCGTATTTCTAAAGGTTGCAGAACTGAGCAGCTTTGCCGGGACGGCCCGCGCATTGGCCCTGACGCCCGCCTCTGTGACACGGCTGGTCGCCCGGCTGGAACAGGAACTGGGGCAGCAGTTGTTTGTGCGCACCACACGGCAGGTCGCACTGACCAGTGCTGGTGCCTCAGTCGCGGCGCGGTTCGCCCCGGTTGTGGCCGCATTCGACAAAGTGGCCGAGGATGTGTCGCGCGCCGCGCGCCCGGATCGCGGGCGATTGCGGATCAACGTCCCCATGTCTCTGGGTCTGCGCTTGCTGCCTGATATGATTACGGGCTTCCGACTGGCATATCCCAATGTCGCCATCGACATCAAACTGACTGACGCTTTTGTCGATATCGTCGAAGAACCTTGTGATGTGGCCATCCGCATTTCCGGCCCGCCCAGCGACAAGTCCACGATCTGGCGCAAGATCTGCAAGGTGCCCCGGTCGGCCATCGCCGCCCCAAGCCTGTTTGCGCGCATGGATCGCCCCAAAACCCCTGAGGATCTGGACCCGGCACATTGCCTGTCCTACTCGCCAACGGAAGTGGCCGAAACGTGGACCTTTCGCAAAGGTGGCGCGACCCGCACCCGGCAGGCGGGCGGTGCGGTGATTTCGAACAATGGCGATTTCCTGTATGCGCTGGTCAAGTCTGGAAATGGGATCGCGGTCTTGCCCGACTTCATCACGCGGCGCGGCGTTGCACGGGGCGATGTTGACGTGGTTCTGCCCGATTGGTCTGTGCCGGACATCTGGTTAACGCTGTATTACCCGCCATATTCCGTCCTACCGCCCCTCGTCGCCACGTTTTCGGAGTATTTCGAGGCGCACATGCGCGAGGTGGCGGAACTGGAGTTCGACGCGGCCGTCTCGCGTCGTGCTTAGCCACGTGTCGCCAACTCTGGGTGCTCATAGGCCTGTGGATAGGGCATGGGCCGCTGTGGGCCTGTGGGCACCACGTTGTTCCAGAATCGCCCGAAATACCCCTGGCGGCAGTGCACCAATGATCCGCTGTCGGCCACACCGGGCAGGGCATGGACGCGACACAGCCAGCGCCATAGGTGTGGGTAATCCAGAATGCGGGCACCGTTCAGTTTCATCCGTACATAGTACACCGGGTCGTGGCGATACAGCGTTGGAAACAGGCGCAAATCAGCCTCAGTGAACGTCTTTCCCGTCAGGTAGGTGCGGCCATCCGACAGGCGGGTGTCAAGCTGGTCCAGCATATCGAAATATGCTGCAAAGGCGTGATCATAGACCTCTTGTTGCGCCGAAAACCCGGCCTTGTAGGACCCGTTGTTGATAGCGGTGTAGATGTCGGTGTTCAGCGCGTCGATGTCGGTTTGCAAGCCACTTTCAGAGGGGTAAAGCACGGGCCGCGATGCATCGTCGAAGGTGCTGCCAAGCCCGCGTGCCTGTTGGCCGAGCATCCGCACGATTTCCGCGCTTTCGTTTGATACGATGCGTTTTTTTTTCTTGTCATAGAGGATCGGAACGGATCGTTCCTGTGACCCTTCGGCACTGTAAATGTCGCGCACAAGGCGCAGGTCGGACCCCGTTGCCGTCTCGGGTGTGCATTCGGGCAAGGGCGCGCCCGTGACAGGCGCGATCCTGTCCGGTGCGAATTCCCATAGGTTCGGTGCAACCGGATCGTCCTCGGTCGTGCGGTTGGGAAAGGCGACGTCCAGCGTAATGCTGTCCGCCAACCCCAGCACGTTGCGCGCCAGCGTCACGCGATGACACCACGGGCAGTTCAGCGCGACATGCAGGTGATAGCGCCCCGGCTCGGCGGGGAAATCTGCGTTTTGCCCGATCACGCCGCGAAATCCGCTTACACCGCGCACGAATTCTCCGCTGGCGCGGCGGGCCTTGGCGTTGCTTTGGTCTTCTTCTTTTGAGGTGTCGATGGGCATGTGATGTGCCTTGGTTTTAGAATTATCCAGCCTTGGTAGGCCGGATTACAGTTCCTTCCCAGCCCGCATTTCCGCCAATCTGATGTGCAGATTGGCACCGATGCTGGCAATGGGGGCAGGGGGCAGGCGTGTGGGTGCGTCCGCCGCCAGCGCCCGTTCCAGCGCCGCAGAGGTTTTGCCCATCGCCAGTTCTGCCGCCAGCCCGCCCGCCAATGTGCCCTTGGCCGTGCCCAGACCGTTTTGACAACAGGCGGAATATAACCCGTCCTCCAGCTGGCCAACGACCTGAACGGTGTTGCGGCTCAGGCACAGGCGACCGCCCCAGCGATAGTCCATCGTGACAGCGTCCAGCATGGGAAAACGGCGGGCAAAGGCGCGATCATGATCCGCCCCGACACGAGCGATGCGTGCATCATTCACCTTTAGGCTGGCGTCAAATGTAAATCGGTTGCGGATCACGATCCGATCCCCGCCCACGCCTGAAATCCGCCGCACCGTTGTGCCCATGGGATCGGCAGGCGTAAGCCCCCAGACCGCTTCGCCGCCCAGCCGCGCGATTTCATCGGGGTGCAGCGCACGCGTCATGGACGCATAGGTAAACACATGCATCAATCGTCCGGGCATGTAGCCGAAACTGTTCAGATGCCCGTTTACGGCCAGGATCACGCGGGGGGCCGTCACCTTGCCCTTTGGGGTGCGCGCGACCCAATCGCCTTGTCGCTCCAATGCTATCACGGGGCTGTTTTCGTAAATTATCACTCTGTTGGATCGCAAGCCCTGCGCCACGCCGCGCACAAACATCGCGGGTTGGATCATAGCGCTGCCGGGCGTGAACAAGCCACTTTGGTAGTAGTCCGTGCCGGTCAACGCGCGCATCTGTGCGGCGTCCAGCATGTCGTAGGCTTCATTCATGGCGGCAAGGTGCTTGGCAAAGTCGCGGTTGTGCGCGGCCCCTTTGTCCGTGGCTGCGGCGTTGATTTTGCCGGACATCGTGAAGGCTTCGGGGCCCAGCCCGAATTCGTCTGCCATCACGGCCGCATGCGAGATGCCGCGCCGGTTGTCTTGGGTCTGGGCGATGTCGCTATGCAATGCGCCGCCGTAGTCGGCGGATGCCAGATCGTGGGGCAGGTCGATCATAAAGCCGGAATTGCGCCCTGCCGGACCATCCCCGACGCGCACCGCGTCCAGCAGAATGATGCGATCTTCGGGCGCTTCCTTGGATAGGCGATGGGCGGCGGCCAATCCGGCATAGCCTGCGCCGATGATCAGCCAGTCGGCTGTGGTTGTTTCCTCAAGCCGGGTGGCAAGAGGCGGGGTGTCCAGTAGCTTGTTCCAGCCAGCAGGTCCGGGATCTTGGGGCAGACGGGTGACGCGCATCTCAAAGGTCCTGATTGAGCGCGTCTGCGGCGGGAATTTCGCGTTCGCGGCGCGCGATATAGTCCAACAGCTCCTCGTTTTTACCGTCGTCAAGCTTGGGTTCTTCGTATTCGTTCAGCATGGAGCGGGCGCGGATCAGGGCGCGTTCCGTGATCTCGACCCCACCTTCGGCCTGCCATTGTTCGATCGAGTTATTGTCAAACATTTCAGGCATGAAGAACGCCTTTTGAAAGTGTTCCAGCGTGTGGGGATGGCCCAGATAATGCCCGCCGGGTCCGACGTCGGGAACGGCCGCGAGGGCCTCTTCAAAGTCGGTCCAATCGATCCCCTCGGCCATGCGATAGCCCATTGCGCACATTTCCGCGTCCACGATGAATTTGGCCATGGAGCAATGCATGCCAGCTTCATTCCAACCGGCAGAGTGCCAGATGTAATTGGCCCCCGCCATTAAAACGGCATTCAGGGTCATCGCACTTTCGTATCCGGCTTGGGCATCAAAGGTTTTCGCCCCGCCCAAAGTGTTGGATGTGCGCCACGGCACCCCATAATGCCGCGCCATCTGCCCGATCATAAAGTTCATCAGGCTGATTTCGGGTGTGCCCGCCATGGGCGCGCCAGACTTCATCGACACTGTCGACAGGTAATGGCCATAGATGGCCGGGCACCCTTTGCGGATCACTTGAGTATACGCCAGCGCGCTGAGCGCTTCTGCGTTCAATTGCGCGACCGTGGCTGCGGTCGATGCGGGCGTGTTTGCGCCGCCCAACACAAAAGGCGAACAGAGCACCGGCTGGTTGCGCCGACAAAACGCGCGCATCGCGCCCAGCATGGTTTCGTCCCAGACCAATGGTGAGTTGCCGTTGCAATTGCCGGTCATGACGGGGTGGGTTTCAATGAAATCCGCCCCGAACAGGATTGCGGCCATGTCCAGCACATCTTCGGCGTTCTTGGGCGAAGTGGTCATGCCCATGAACGTTTTGTCAGAGTGTTTCATGGAACTGTAGGTGATGCGCAAGTGTCGCTGGCTGATCGGATGATCGTAGGGTTCAACGATGTGATGCGCCGAGGAATGCATAGCGGGCAGCATGTGGCTGAGTTTGTGGAAATTCGCCAGATCATCCAGTGTTGGGTTGCGCCGCACATCATCCAGATCCCGCAGGAACGGAGCCCCTGTCATCGGCACGAAAATGGCATGGTCGGCCCCGAATGGCAGATTATTGGCCGGGTTGCGTGCATGATAGGTGAAGCTTTCGGGGATGGTAGCGATCAGGTCGCGGACAAGTGCGCGATCCAGATAAACCCGTTCACCCACGACTTTGGCCCCTGTGCGGGTCCAGTCCGTCAGCGCGATAGGGTCACGGAAAACAACGCCAACGTTTTCAAGGATATCCATCGAGGCGGCATCGATCTTTTCCACCTGTTCGGGGGTCATCGGTTCGGTCAGCGGCAGCTTGCGCTTGAGGGCGGGCAGCATGGTGATGTTGCGGGTTTGGCGCGTCGCCTTGCGTGCGCCACGGCCGCGTCTGACAGTGCCGACGGCATCAACGCTCATGCAATGTTGTCCCCATCTGCGGGATCGTTCAGGTCGATCCAGATGGTTTTGACCTCGGTATATTGGTCGTGGGCGTGAAGCCCGTTGTCGCGCCCGCCAAAGCCGGATTGTTTGTAACCGCCAAACGGGGTGGCGATGTTGCCCTCGCCGTAGCAATTGATGGTCACGGTGCCTGCGCGGATGTCGCGGGCGGCGCGGATCGCGCTGCGCCCGTTGGCCGAAAATACAGACGCGGCAAGGCCATAGGCCGTATCGTTGGCAACCGCGACAGCTTCGGCGTTGCTGGCCACTTCGATCACGCACAAGACAGGGCCAAAGATTTCTTCGCGCGCCTTTGGATGATCAGCCGCGACTTCGAAAATCACGGGTTCGACATACGGCCCGTCACCTTTGGCATCGAGGTACCCACGCACCTTGGCGCAGTGGCCGGCATCAATGAGCGCGCCGATGTGATTGCCGGGGTCCAGCGGATCACCCGTTTTCCAGTCGCGCATGCGGCCTGCGATCTTGTCCATCAGGGCTGGCTTGACTGCCTTGTGCACGATCAGACGCGACGCGGCAGAGCAGTTTTGCCCCGCGTTCCAGAAGGCCGCGTTGACGACATGTTCTGCGACGTGATCAAGGTTTTCGGCATCGTCAAAGACCACGGCCGGGTTCTTGCCGCCACATTCCAACACCACCTTTTTGAGGTTGCTGTCAGCGGCATAGCGCAAAAAGTGCCGCCCCGTTTCGGTCGATCCGGTAAAGCTGACCATATCCACATCCATGTGCCGCCCCAGAGGTTCACCCACCGAAGGGCCATCACCGGGCAGGACCTGCAACACGCCACGCGGCACGCCCGCCTCATGGGCCAGTTCGGCGACGCGCAGGGCGGTCAGGCTGGTCTGCTCTGCGGGTTTGACGATGACGGAACATCCCGCGGCGAGGGCCGGGCCGATCTTCCATGCCAGCATCATCAGAGGGAAGTTCCACGGCAGCACTGCAGCCACGACCCCGATGGGTTCGCGCACGATCATTGCCATGGCACCGTCCCCTGTCGGGGCTGTTTGGTCATACATCTTGTCCACGGCTTCGGCGTGCCACTTGATGCAGTGGATGGTTTCGGGCACGTCGATCAATTCGCAATCGCGGATCGGCTTGCCGGACTCAACGCTTTCCATCACGGCCAGTTCGCGTTTGTTGCGCGTCATCAGCTTGCACAGTCGGATCAGAACGTCCTTGCGCGCCTCGGGGTCGCGTTTTGACCAGTGCCCTTGGTCAAAGGCTGTGCGCGCTTTGGAAACAGCCAGATCAACATCCGTTGCATCCGCGGTGGATATCTGGGCGATCTCTGCGCCAGTGGCGGGGTTGATTGTGGCCATCATCGGCCCCGATCCGCGCTGATATTTGCCGTCGATAAAGGGGCTGCGCGGGAACTCAAGTGCGTCGGCCAGCGCGCGGTATTCGGCATGTGTCAGAAGGTCGGTCATTGGCTGATCCCCGTAATGCTGGAAATGGCTGTGTTCATTGTGCGGATCACTTCGGCCAGTTCGCGCTTGTCGTCTTTGTTGAGCGGTTGCAGGGGTTTGCGCGGCGGTCCTGCCTCAATCCCACGCAAGGTCAGGCCGTATTTGATGCACTGCACGAATTTACCGCCCTGTTCGAGAACGCGCATGAGTGGCAGCATCGCGGACATGATCGCGCGCCCCTTGGTAAAATCACCCTCTACCGCGCAGGCCTGATAGAGTGCGATATGGGCTTCGGGCGCAAAGTTCGAACCGGCACAAACCCAGGAACGCGCACCCCATGCAAAGAACTCCAGCGCCTGATCGTCCATTCCGCACGACAGCGCGATATGCGGATAGTCCCGCGCCAGCATGTGCAGCCGGTTGATGTCGCCCGAACTTTCCTTGATCGCGCAGAAGTTGGGCGAACGTCCCAAGCGATCCAGCGTTTCCTCGTCCATGTTCACCGACATGCGGCCGGGGTAGTTGTAGAGCATCACAGGCAGGTTTGCCGCCCGGTCGATGGCCAGCGCATGCAGCGCGATTTCGCGCCCCGTCGGGTAGGCATAGGGCGGAGTGGCAACAAGCAATGCGTCTGCGCGTGCGGCTTTGGCGGCGGTTGCAAACATGACCGAGTCCTCGGTGCGGATCGCCCCTGTCCCCACGATCATCGGTACGCGACCCGCGATCAACCCGGCGGCGCGGGTCATCATGTCGAGCCGTTCATCGGGTGTCTGGGCATAGTATTCGCCAGTCGACCCTGCGACGACGATCCCGTTCACACCGGCAGCGATGAGCAGTTCCACGGTCTCGGCCAATGCGGCCTCGTTCAGGGAAAAATCCGCGTGATAGGGTGTGACGAGCGGAGTGTAGATACCTTCAAACTGCATTTTGGCTGTCCTTTAGGGAAATCACATCAACGGGCAGCGGCGTTGGGCGCACGAAACGCTCCATCCGGTCGCGGCTGAGGTCCCAATGTTGAGTGGTCAGATCAATGGCCAACGCCCCTTCGCGCCCTTCGATGGCGGCGATCATCGCGTCGTGTTGTTCAACCGCCTTGAGCACCAGCATGCTTTCGGCGGGGGACGCGGGGCGGTAAAACGTCTGGCTGAGCCGGGTGTGGTCAATCAACAGTCGATCAAGCGACGCGACCAGATAGGCGTTATGTGCCATGTGCCCGATCGTGGCATGAAACTGGTGGTTGGCCAGTGCCGCCTCGTCTGGTTTGCCCGATGTGGTCGCGTAGGAAAACGCGCGCTGGGCGTCCTTGAGCGTATCAAGCTGCGTCTCCGTCCGGTTTTCGCAAGCCAGCCGCGCGATGTTGGCATAGACCATTGGGGCCGTCTGAAAGAACGTGCGCAAGACGGCGATATCCATTGCTGCAACCTTGGCCCCGCGGTTTTGCGACATCGCCACATAGCCTTCGCCTTGCAACCTTTGCAGCACTTCGCGCAGCGGTGTGCGCGACATGCCATAGTGTTGAGCAAGGCCGACCTCGTCCAGATCATGGCCCGGTTGCAGGTCTGTGGACAGGATGCGTCTGCGCAGATCGGCAAGGCAGTCGTCTTTGGAGAATCGTGTCATCGCCACCTCATCAAGATTGCATACATAAAGTATACAAAGCGGCGAGGGCGCAAGAAAATAGTTATGTCGCTGCGGTCAACGCATCACAAAAGGGTTGGCCATGGGGCTGTCAGACGTGTTGATCCACGTCGTCTTGGTGCGGGTATAGTCATGGATTGCATCCAGCCCCGCCTCGCGCCCATAGCCGGATTGGTTATACCCGCCGAACGGCGCGATGGGCGAAATCGCGCGGTAAGTGTTTACCCAGCAAATCCCGGCCTTCAGCCGTGCTGACACCCGGTGCGCGCGCGCAAGGTTTTGTGTAAAGACACCTGATCCAAGGCCAAAGGGGGTGTCGTTGGCCAGCGCAATCGCCTCTTCTTCGGTGTCGAACGGGATCAGGGACATAACGGGGCCGAACATTTCGACCTGAAGGGTTTCGGTGTCGGGTGTGGCGCATTCGACAATGGTCGGTGCCATGTAGTTTCCCGGACGATCCAGCGCGGCACCGCCCATGCGAATGGTGGCACCTTGGGCGACTGATCTGGCCAGTGTTTCAGTGATCCTGCGGACCTGAGCGTCGGTGCACAGAGGCCCGACATGGGTCTGCGCGCCAAGTGGGTCGCCCACGACGATTCCTTGTGACTTGTCGCGGATACGCGCGATCAGATCATTCAGGATGGGCCGGTGCACCAATCCCCGCGACCCTGCCACACAGCTTTGGCCCGATGCGCCAAAGTTGCCCGCAATCAGCCCGTTTGCCGCGCCGTCCAGATCGGCGTCCTCAAAGACGAGGATCGGGGATTTGCCACCCAGTTCCAGTGATGTCACTGCGAAATTCTCGGCGGAATTGCGGACCACATGTTGCGCGGTCTCGGGCCCGCCGGTAAAGGCGATGCGATCAACGTCCTTGTGCCGGGTCAGGGGGATGGCGCAGTTTTCTGCATCCCCTGTGATGATCGACACAGTGCCGGGTGGAAAGCCTGCTGCGTCTATCAGGCGCGCAAACTCCAGCATCGGGGCCGGGGCGATTTCAGAGGCTTTTAAAACCACCGCGCAGCCAGCGGCCAGTGCAGGCCCCAGCTTGGTTGCTGTCAGGAACATCTGTGCGTTCCATGGAACGATAGCGACAACAACGCCAATCGGTTCGCGGCGGGTAAAAACATGCATGTCGGGCTTGTCGATAGGCAGCACCGCGCCCTCGATCTTGTCGGCGAGGCCCGCGTAATAGCGGTAATAGTCGCCCACGTACGCGGTCTGGGTCGAGGTTTCAGCCAGCAGTTTGCCGCTGTCAGTTGTTTCGATTTGCCCCAGTTTTTGCGCGTTTTCCTCAATCAAATCGGCAAGACGGTACAGCAGCTTGCCCCGTGCCGTTTGGTTCATGTCGCGCCAGATCGGATCGTTCAGAACGCGACGTGCAGCTGTGATCGCGCGGTCAACATCCTGTGGGGCGGCGCAGGCAAAAGTGGCCCAATCCTGTCCCGTGGCCGGGTTTTGCGTCGCCATGATCTGCCCGCCATGCCCGTCGCACCACGTACCGTCGATAAACAATTGATAATGTGGAAGTTTGGTCATTTCAGTCCTCATGCAAAAGCAGGCATCACGTCGTCAATAAAGCGTCCAAGGGACGCCCGTTTGCGTTCAAAGTCCATGCCGCTGTCAATCCAGAACGAATATTCGTCATATCCAAGGTCTTGGTATCTTTTGATCTGGTCAATGACCTCTTGGGCGGTGCCCATGGTCAGATCGCGCTGCATGTTTTCCGGCGACATCATGGCGTTGGCGGTCAGCTCGTCGTCTGACAGGGGGTCAATCAGCCCTTGGGTCACGGGCCGTTTGTTTTGGAACCATGCCCCGAAATAGCAGTAAAACCGGGACAGTTGCTGGGCGGCGCGGGCGACATCATCGCTATCAGCCCCGACATAGGTGTGGTGCAGCAACATGATTTTAGGGCGCGGACCCGCATAGGCGGCGCAGGCGTCGTTGAACTTGCCCATCAGGCTTTCGATCTCTGCCATGCCCTGCCAAAGGGGCGTGACCTGTATGTTGAACCCGTTGTCCACACCAAAGGCGTGGCTGTTGGGATCGCGCGCAGCAATCCAGATGGGGGGGCCATCCTGCTGCACGGGTTTGGGCGCGGCGGTCGTGGTGGGGAAGGTGTAAAATTCACCTTCATGTGCGCAGTCTCCGGCCCAGAGCTGGCGCAGCAGTGGGGTGCTTTCCCTCATCCGTTGGCCCGCTTCCCATGCGTCCATATCAGGCATAAGGCGTTCATATTCATAGGAATATGCCCCGCGTGCGATCCCCAGTTCGATCCGCCCATCGGTGATCAGATCCGCTGCCGCCGCTTCGCCCGCCAATTTTATCGGGTGCCAAAACGGGGCGATGATCGTGCCCGTGCCAAGCCGCACGTTCTTTGTATGATTGGCCAGATCAACAAGGCTCAGGAACGGGTTGGGCGCGATGGTGAATTCCATGCCGTGATGTTCGCCAGTCCACACGGCCCGCATGCCCCCGTCGTCTGCCATTTGTGCAAGGCTGATCAGTTCCTGGCGCAACTGCTTGTGATCCTGACCGGGTGTCAGCCGTTCCATATGCGCAAAAAGAGAGAATTCCATTGCCTACATCCTGTCTGTCGGGGCGTGAACGGCCCCCTGTTCGGTGTCGCCAAAATACAGCCCAAAACTGCGGCTGGCCGCCTCGGACGCAAAACGCAGCATCATGGTTTTGATGGCGGGGCTGGCATAGGTGAGGCCGGGCAGGTCCGCGATGGGGATGGCCACAACATCCGGGTGGGGTGTCGTGATCTGCCCGGTTGCCAGAAAATAGCTGTGATGTGTGCGCTGTTTGGCGTCGTCAAACACAGAATAGGCCTGTCCCAATGTCACCTGCACGCCCATGTCCAGCACTGTGCGGCGCAAATGATCCAGCAGTGCACCGCGATCTGTGTGGGCGCACTGCAGGGGCGTAAAGCCCGTGGCTGTGCGTTGCATCAGCACGGCTTGTCCGTCCTCGATAATGGCCCCCGCGATGGTCAGTCCGGTGCCATGATCCAGCGCCGCACGTTCTGCCCCAAGGCTGAAAAACCGCCCCGAGACATAGCCAAGCCCGGGCTTTGTACCGTGGGTAAAATCGGCGACCTCTCCGATCAGTATGCAGTGATCCCCGGCCTGAACGATCTGATGCGTGGAACAAGAAAACTGCGCGATCGCTCCGTCGATGACAGGTACACCGTGCAGATTGTCAGTGTGCGCAACCTGCGCAAATCGGTCTGCCTTTGAACTGGCAAAGACTGTCGCGATCTCCTCTTGGCCCTCTGCCAGGATACTGACGGCAAACTGGGTGCATTTGGCAAAGGTCAGATAGCTCGACAGGAATTTTCCGGGGCACACCAAGAGCAGGGGGGGATCAATCGAAACGGAGGAAAACGAATTGGCCGTAAAGCCAACGGGCGCGCCGTCGTCCTGCCGTGCCGTCACCACTGTGACGCCCGTCATGAACGCCCCAAAAGCGTCGCGCAGCGCGCGAGGGTCTGGCCCTGTCATGTCAGACACCCTTGAACAAAGGCGCGCAGGTTTGAGTTGACCGCCCCTGCGTGCGTCATCGGCATCATATGTGCAGCCTTTTCTATGATCTCGGCGCGCCCTTTCGGGGTCAGCGCGGCCATGCCCCGAGACATTTGAGGCGTTGAGTTGGGTTCTCTCTCTCCGGTCATGAACAAGGCGGGGCAATTCAATGCGCGCAAGGCGCTGTCTTTTGGCCCGTCTTCGTGCGCGAATATGCCATAGGCCGCTTTGTAGCCCGCCTGATCCACGCTCAGCAGCCAATTCTCGCATGCGTCGCGCTCTGGCGAAGGGGCCGTTCCAAACCAGCGATCCAGCGGCGGGGCAGGGTCAGCCACTCTGATCCCGTCAAGGCCGTTGGCGCGCGCCACGACAGCAGCGCGTGCCGTCGGGTCACGCCGATAGATCGCGTTCAGCGCGGCGACGCCGATCACCTGCGCAGGGTATTGGATGGCAAGGTCCAGCGCGATCATGGCCCCAAAGGAATGGCCAATGACGACCGTCGGCCCGGACAGGCAAGCGGCCATCGTGGTTGTGAATTGGGACAAATTGACGGGCGACCTGAGCGGGGCGCTGAACCCGTGACCGGGCATGTCCACTGCAACGACGCGATGGTCGATGGCCAAGGCGTCGATCTGCGCGCCCCACGCCTCGGCGCGCAAACCAACCCCATGGATCAGCAGTATCGTCGGCCCATCGCCGGCGACAATCGCGGCGAGTGGACCGATCTTAGACCGCGGCCGGGTTGTCAACGTCATGGCCCAAATCCTTGAGGTCTTGGTACCGATCACCAATGCGGTGATGGGGCCGTCCACTGGTCGCAGCCCCCAGCACGACCACGATTTCGTCGTCGCGCGGGGCGTCTGGGATCGCAAATTGAATGGTCAGGTAATGCGAACGCCGCCCGGCGTCGTTCTTGTCCATCAGCGGGACCATGATCGGGGCATTCGCCCCGCCACGGGTGTTGGTGAAGGCCAGATAGGATTTCGCGCCCACGGCCTCGCGATAGTGGTTTCCAAACCGCAATGTGTGGATCAGGCCGGATGCATGTTCAATCTCGCCGTTCAGGCCGACGACGGCTGCCTTGCCATAGGCCTCGATCGCGTTGCCGGACCCGGCAAGCGCAATCATGCGGGCGGTCATCATCTCGCCCAACACGGGCCCATAAGCCTGTATCTCAGGCTTGAGGTCTTCGACATAGCGCCCGGCCCATGGGTTGCGCACGACAGCGGCCAGCGCAAACATTCGCCATGGTTTTTCTGCGGCCCGGAACCCTTCGATCAGGACCTCTTCGTCGTAGGTGACCAGTTTTCGTATTTCGGGCTGCATGTGTGTCGTCTCCGTATGTCTGGGCCGAGTATTTGAGGCAGGGGCGCGTTTGACAAACGAATGAATCGCGGGGCAAGGTATTAGAAACACTTATGGCTGCGTTGTGCATGGCAAAATCCCTTCCCCCTTTGACGTGGTTTCGTGCCTTTGAGGCGGCGGCGCGATGCCTGAGTTTCACAGCCGCAGCACAGGAAATCGGCATGACACAGTCAGCCGTCAGCCAGCATGTCAAAGCATTGGAATCGCGGTTGGGTGTGACCCTGTTCACCCGTCGCCCGCGCGGTCTGACCTTGACGGACGCCGGGCGCACGCTGTTGCCACAGGTCGGCACCGCGCTTGAGGCTTTGGCCCGTGCCGCCCAAAGTTTCGAGACGGGGCCAGTTGAAAACCTGCTGACCATCGCCAGTTCGGTTAGTATCGCACAATGGGTCATTGCCCCGCACGTGGCAGAATTCAAAGCCCGCGCGCCTGATGTGCGCTTGCGGTTTGTCAGCACCATCTGGCCGGATGACTTTCATGCCCTGCGCGCTGATGTTGAAATCCCGTTCGGGTCGCAAAAGCAGGTGGGCCGCGATGGTGTCATGTTGCAGCCCAACCAGTTGATTGCGCTAAAGGGTCCGACGTTGCGCGGGCCATTGCATCAGCTGCCCTTGATCGAGGCGGTAGGCACCTCTGACGGGTGGGGCAAATGGCGCGAGGTCATTGGCCCTGTTTTACAGCCGGACATATTCGTGGATTCTTACGGTGCGGCGCTGCATATGGCGGCGCAGGGCAATGGCGTGGCCTTGGTCAGTGCCTTGCTGGCGCAGAGTGCGCTGCACTCGGGTGAGTTGGTTTTGGCCCATGATGCGCATCTGCCAAGCACAGAGGGCTATTTCCTGCGCGCGAACGCTGCCGTGCCAAGTGCAGTTGAGTTCAGGGATTGGCTGCTGGAGCGATTGCAGCCCCGCCCCGATGCGACTGGTCAATGATCGCGGGGCCATGTGATCTGGTCCTTGTCACGGCCGCATGCGCTGCCGATACTCGCCCCGTAACCAGAGACAAGCCATGACACGCAAATCCCCACCCCACGCCGGTCCCGATCTTAAGCAGAACCCGCACGACGTGCGCGAGCGGCGTGAAAACAACCTTGAACGCGCGCTGGGCCGGGAAATCCATGGCTTGCGCAAGCGCCAACGCCTGACGGTCGCCGATCTGTCCGAAAAGACGGGCATTTCAGCTGGCATGCTGTCCAAGATCGAAAATGGTGCGATTTCGCCGTCCCTGACCACGTTGCAGACCCTTGCGAATGCACTGGGCGTGCCCTTGGTCGCCTTTTTCGAAGGGTATGATGAACCGCGCGGCGTGATGCACGTCAAGGCCGGCACAGGGGCAGAGGTACAACGCCAAGGCACGCGTGCAGGGCACAATTATCGCCTGCTGGGCCACATCGGGTCGAACAACAGCGGTGTTGTGGTCGAACCCTATCTGATCACACTGACCGAGGATTCCGATCGCTTTCCTGCGTTTCAGCATGACGGGATCGAGACGATTTACATGCTGGAAGGTGTCGTTGAATACCGCCATGGCGATCAGCTTTTCACGCTCGAGGCAGGCGATACCTTGTTTTTTGATGCCGATGCGGCACATGGGCCGGAACGGTTGACGCAACTGCCGATCACTTATCTGTCGATCATCAGCTATCCACAAAGCGGGTGAAGTGCCTGTTTTTTGTAAGGGCGGCGCTGGATCGGTGTGCGCTGCGCAATCTTTCCTTTGAGGCAAGGTTTATTCCTGCTAAGAATAATGCGAATTGAGTCTCGCGCCCGTTCGGGTGTTCGAAGTGGAGCCCGACTATGTGCGGAATCGTTGGTCTGTTTTTGAAAACGGATACTTTGCAGCCCCAGCTTGGGGATTTGATGAGCGATATGTTGATCACCATGACGGATCGCGGCCCCGACAGCGCAGGGCTGGCGGTCTATAGCGACAGTGCCGGTTACAAGCTGACGGTGCAAAGCGATGCGGCTGACGACGTGTTTCCCGCCCTTGATGAGTGGCTCGCCGTAAATGTGCCAGGCACGACGATGCGCCACCTGAGTACGCATGCGGTCATTTCAGGGCCAGCCGATCTGGGCCTCACGTTGCCCGCTGCGCTGGCAGACGCCTTTCCCCAGCTGCGCATCATGAGTGGCGGTGCCGCCATGGAAGTGTTCAAGGAAGTGGGCCTGCCGCGCGATGTGGCCGCACGGTTCAATCTGCGCGACATGGCGGGTACCCATGGCATCGGGCATACGCGCATGGCCACCGAAAGTGCGGTGACCACGGATGGTGCGCATCCGTTTTCGACGGGTGACGATCAGTGCCTCGTGCACAACGGGTCACTTTCCAACCACAACGCCCTGCGCCGCAAACTCGCCCGCCAAAACGTGACTGTATCAAGCCAGAACGACAGCGAAGTCGCTGCCGCGTATCTGACATGGAAAATGCGCGAAGGTGCCAATCTGGGCGAGGCGCTGGAAATGGGTCTGAAAGATCTGGATGGGTTCTATACCTTTGTAGTGGGCACCAAGAACGGGTTTGGTGTGTTGCGCGACCCGATTGCCTGCAAACCTGCGGTGCTGGCCGAAACGGATGACTACGTCGCCTTTGGCAGTGAATACCGCGCCCTTGTGGGTCTGCCCGGGATCGACACCGCCCGTGTGTGGGAACCCGAACCTGCCACCGTCTATTTCTGGGAACGTTAAGTCATGCAAACCTATGATCTGGAAACCCACGCCCTGCGCGATCTGAACGCCGCCCTACAAGGCCAAAGCCAGCAGACGAACGAAACCCTGTGGGAAGTGTCCAATCCCAAGGGCGCACATGCCATCGCTGTCGGCCTTGACGCGCCGATTGAAGTGACCGTGTTGGGCCCTACGGGCTATTACTGTGCTGGCATGAACAAACAGGCGACTGTGAACGTCAAAGGGTCCGTCGGGCCCGGCGTGGCCGAAAACATGATGTCAGGCACTGTGATCGTAGAGGGCGATGCGAGCCAATACGCCGGGGCCACGGCCCATGGTGGATTATTGGTGATCAAGGGCAATGCATCCTCCCGCTGTGGGATTTCGATGAAGGGCGTTGATATCGTCGTGCACGGCAACATCGGCCATATGTCCGCGTTTATGGCGCAAAAGGGCAATCTGGTCGTGCTGGGCGATGCAGGAGATGCGCTGGGCGACAGTATTTACGAGGCGCGTCTGTTCGTGCGCGGCAGTGTCAAATCGCTGGGGGCGGATTGTATAGAGAAAGAGATGCGCCCCGAACATATCGAACTGCTGGCCGATCTGCTGGAACGCGCAGGTGCCGACGCCAAACCCGAAGAGTTTCGCCGCTACGGCTCTGCCCGGCAATTATACCATTTCCATGTCGACAACGCGTCGGCGTATTGAGGCTTGAGCCATGACTGACACCCCCCGCACCATGCCCCGTCAATCGGCAACGTTCAGCAATGACATCAACTCAGAAATCCGGCGCGCTGCTGCTACCGGGATTTATGACATTCGTGGTGGCGGGGCCAAACGCAAGGTGCCGCATTTTGACGACCTGCTGTTTCTGGGCGCGTCCATGTCGCGTTACCCGCTCGAAGGGTACCGCGAAAAATGTGAAACATCCGTGACGTTAGGCACACGCTTTGCCAAGAAACCCATCGAGCTTGCGATCCCTATCACCATTGCGGGCATGAGCTTTGGCTCACTGTCTGGCCCAGCCAAAGAGGCGCTGGGACGCGGCGCGTCGGATGCTGGCACATCGACGACCACAGGCGATGGCGGCATGACCGAAGAAGAACGGGGCCACTCCTCCAAACTGGTCTATCAATACCTGCCCTCGCGCTATGGTATGAACCCGGATGATCTGCGCCGCGCAGATGCCATCGAGATTGTTGTAGGCCAAGGGGCCAAACCCGGTGGCGGCGGTATGTTGCTGGGCCAGAAGATCACTGAACGCGTCGCGGGCATGCGCGACCTGCCTGTCGGGATCGACCAGCGGTCGGCCTGTCGTCACCCCGACTGGACAGGGCCTGACGATCTGGAAATCAAGATATTGGAACTGCGCGAGATCACCGGTTGGGAAAAACCGATCTATATCAAAATCGGCGGCGCGCGCCCCTATTATGACACCGCGCTGGCCGTGAAGGCGGGGGCAGACGTGGTCGTTCTGGACGGTATGCAAGGCGGCACGGCTGCAACGCAGGACGTGTTTATCGAACATGTGGGCCAGCCTACGCTGGCCTGTATCCGCCCGGCTGTTCAGGCCTTGCAAGACCTTGGAATGCACCGTGAGGTGCAGCTGGTCGTCTCGGGCGGTATCCGGTCCGGTGCGGATGTCGCCAAGGCGCTGGCGCTTGGGGCGGATGCCGTATCGATCGGGTCGGCCGCCTTGATCGCGCTGGGCGACAATGATCCCAAATGGGAGGCTGAGTATAACGCACTCGGCACCACGGCTGGGGCCTATGACGACTGGCACGAAGGGCGCGATCCCGCGGGCATCACCACGCAAGATCCCGAATTGATGAAACGCCTTGATCCCATCGCGGCGGGGCGGCGTTTGCGCAATTACCTGTCTGTGCTTACGCTTGAGGCGCAGACCATCGCGCGCGCCTGCGGGCACAATCACGTGCTGAATTTGGAACCCGAAGACCTGTGCGCGCTGACCATCGAAGCGGCGGCCATGGCCGGTGTGCCGTTGGCCGGCACAAACTGGATACCGGGGCAGGAGGGGCGCTAAGCCCGGTCCGCCCACATCAGGAATTGAGACAGCAAAGCGAGACCGAGATGACCCAAGACCTAGCCGCCTTCGCCGCCGAAACAGGCGTTAAGTACTTTATGATTTCGTTCACTGACTTGTTTGGCGGGCAACGCGCGAAACTGGTGCCCGCCCAAGCGATTGCAGAGATGCAGGCCGATGGGGCCGGGTTTGCCGGCTTTGCAACCTGGCTGGACATGACGCCTGCGCATCCTGACATGCTGGCCGTGCCGGACCCGTCCACTGTCATCCAGTTGCCGTGGCGGCCAGAAGTTGCATGGGTCGCGTCCAATTGCGTGATGGAGGGGGCGGACGTTGCCCAAGCCCCGCGCAATGTCCTGCGTACCCTTGTTGATGAAGCCGCCAAAGAAGGGCTGCGCGTCAAAACCGGTATAGAGGCCGAATTTTTCCTGCTGACCCCCGAAGGCACGCAAATTTCGGACCCGTTCGATACGGCGGAAAAACCGTGCTACGACCAGCAGGCCGTTATGCGCCGCTATGACGTTATTGCCGAAATCTGCGACAACATGCTGGATATGGGGTGGAACCCGTATCAAAACGACCACGAGGACGCCAACGGTCAGTTCGAGATGAACTGGGACTATGCCGATGCTCTTGTCACGGCGGATCGCCATTCGTTTTTCAAATTCATGACCAAATCCATCGCCGAAAAACATGGGCTGCGCGCCACCTTTATGCCGAAACCCATCGAAGGGCTCACGGGCAACGGCTGCCACGCTCATATCTCGGTTTGGGACGCCGATGGCACCACCAACGCGTTTGCCGACGATGCGAACGAACTTGGCCTGTCGGCGCAGGGCCACCATTTCCTGGGTGGGATCATGAAACACGCCTCGGCGTTGGCGGCGATCACGAACCCGACGGTCAACAGTTACAAACGCATCAATGCGCCGCGCACTGTTTCGGGGGCAACGTGGGCACCCAACACTGTGACGTGGACGGGCAACAACCGCACCCACATGGTGCGCGTCCCCGGTCCGGGGCGGTTTGAGTTGCGTCTGCCGGATGGGGCGGCGAACCCCTATCTGTTGCAGGCGGTCATCATTGCTGCGGGCTTGTCCGGTATTCGCGCCAAGGCCGACCCCGGTCCGCGCCACGACATCGACATGTATGCCGAAGGGCACCTGATCAAGGATGCCCCGCGCCTGCCGCTGAACTTGCTGGATGCGCTCCGTGCCTATGACGCGGACGAGGGCCTGAAGGCCATGATGGGCCCTGAGTTTTCCGCCGCCTTTGTCAAGATGAAGGAGCAGGAATGGAACTCCTATGCGTCGCATTTTTCCACGTGGGAACGGGAAAACACACTGGATATCTGACGCCCTTGGCAGGTCCGAAAAGCCGCATGACTTTGCGCAGATGAGCCTGCGTCGCTGGCCGGGGTATTCGGTGCTGACCCTGATGATCGACCAAGCTTGTCTGGTCAAGATGCGCCTGCTCCTTGGGCTGTGGTGGAGCGGGCTGGTTTGCCTCTTCGTGATTTTGCAGAACCGGGGTATGGCAGTGGACACCTATCAGGCGATCTGGGGTGTCGATGCGACGCATCCGGGCAATCGGGGGCCTGCGCCGAAACAGGGCCTGCGCCGCCCCACGCAGAACAAAGGAGAGTTTGATGTTTGGTGAAATCGAGGGCACGGGGTTCGAAGTGATCCGTCCAGAATTTGGCGATTGTTTCATCGGGCACGCACGGGTGGAACGGCCCTGGACAGGTGCACGCTGGTCCGAGGGGCCGGTATGGTTCGCGGCGGGTCGGTATCTGCTGTGGTCCGACATTCCCAACAACCGGATCATGCGCTTTGATGAAACAGACGGAAGCGTATCGGTGTTTCGCGCGCCATCGAACAACAGCAACGGTCATACCGTTGACCGCCAAGGGCGGTTGATCAGTTGCGAACATCAGGCGCGCCGCGTCACGCGCACGGAACATAACGGACGGATCACAGTGATTGCTGACCGCTACGAGGGCAAGCGGTTCAATTCTCCCAATGATGTGGTCGTCAAATCGGACGGAACGATTTGGTTCACCGACCCGTCCTATGGCATTCTGATGGACTACGAAGGGGATCGCGCCGAAAGCGAGATCGGGGCCTGCCATGTCTATTGCGTCGATCCAGCCAGCGGCGATATTCGGATCGTAGCCGATGACTACGTCAAACCGAACGGGCTTGCGTTCTCGCCTGATGAAACCGTGCTTTATATCGCCGATACGGGTGTGACGCACACGCCCGGTGGCCCCGCGCATATCCGCAGTCACACGGTTGGCGCGGACGGGACATTGTCAGGTGGGGCGGTCTTGGCGGACTGCACTGCGGGGCTGTTTGATGGGTTCCGGGTCGACCGGGCCGGGCGCATCTGGACCTCTGCGGCAGACGGCGTGCATTGCCTGACACCGGATGGCGTGTTGATCGGAAAAATCCACATTCCTGAATTGGTGGCAAACGTCTGCTTTGGCGGACCCAAGCTGAACCGCCTGTTCATTTGCGGCACAACGTCGCTTTATGCTGCATATCTGAATGTGAACGGCGTGCCTCCGGTTTAAGGCCACGTTGAGACATGCGTTGCGCGCCTTTTCACATGCAAAGGCAAGGCAGCCAAGGGGTGTGCCAAATGCGGTGCACCCCGGCGCACAGGTCGATTTGCAGTGTGCCAAATGCGGGCCGTCACTTGGCCGTTACGGATCTCAGTCGCTGCGGGTAATCCGTTGGAAACGTCCAAACAGACTTGCCCTGCGCACGGACCAATCCGCGTTCACTGGCAGTGTGCGTGGTCAACAGAGACAGGAAAATGTCGCTGCTCGCCCAAGGCGACGTTCGAAAGAACGAGTGACCATTTCCAACCGAAGACTCCTCAGCGTCGGACACGTCGATGAGTTCCAGTTTTTTCAATTTGGCCAGTTCCAGTTCAAGGGCTGGCCACACGTCATTGGCGTCATCCGCCCAGCTTTGCCCAAGGCGATCACGACCAAACACAAGGCTCGACATGCCAAGGGCGGCGTCCGTACCTGAGGTGTAGACAGACAATCGGTCAACGGCACCCAGAACCCCATCGGCCAACGCATGCGCAAAATAACTGCGATCCAAATCACTGCTGATCAACACCACATCGCCCAAACGGGGCGCATTGCCGGATTTGTCCAGAAGTGCAATTTGATATGTCACCTCAAAGGCAAGGCGCGATCCGGCGCTATACCCAATCAGATTGATGCGGTGCGCGTTCGTGTTTTCCGACACGAACTCAATGAGCGACCGCAGGTTGCGGCGCGTCGACATCGCGGTTTCCTGATCTTTTAAATAGGCGAACCTGTTGGGGGTCGCAGCCCAATTATATGCAACGAACGCGCCTTGATACCCCAAGAAGTGTTCGATTTCCCGCGCCACCAGCGTCGAATACTCAAAGTCCACGTTGTAACCATGCACATAGATATGCACGTCCTTGTTTTGTGACAGCTCCAGTTGGGAATTGATTTCTTTTGCGAATGTCCGGCCTGCCGCGTCCATTTCGCTGTCACTGGGTGCCGTCGGGTACAGGTCCACAACACTATAGGGCAGAACTCCGATTTCATCGACTGCCGCCACATTCAGCAAGTATTTGCGGTCTCTGTTTCCCTGCAGGGTGATGTCAACGAACTCCTGCCAATCGCGCACAGTTGGCGAAAGGTTGACCTTTGCGATGCCTGCACGCGCCAGTTGGCCGCGCTGGTTGTTGTAATTGGGCTGCTTGTCCTCTGGGCCGACTGTCTGGCGATCCGTGACATAAAACAGCTTTGATTGCGCAGCTAACTCTTTGCCGTCCTGCGCCAGAAAAGGGCTGAAATCCGTTTCTGAATAGACAACGGGCGATGGCATCAGTTCCATCTCGTCATAGACGGCTTCGCTGCAACCCGCCGCAAACACGCAAAGTGCCAGCGTCCATAAGAGCCGCAAAGTGCGCAAGGACAGCGGCTGTTGACGCCTGATGGAATTGCTTGCCCGCATTCTGCTGTTTCCTTGCGCCCGGTGCCTGAGGTGTCAAAAACACGTTGCCAAAACTGATCAGACGAAAGATCGAAGTTCAATACGAAATCCCAGCGCGGTGTCAGTGTGCGGCGCGCTGCGACAGTGCCGCGACAAGCTGTTGGCCGAACTTCGCCGACGCCACGGGCAGCGCGCGTCCCTTCATCTGGCCAAGCAGCAGTCGGCCAAAGGGCACGTCCTGTTCCGACAGGGGACGATGCGCAATCGTGTCCTGCTGCGCGACATTCAAACCGATGGGTATCTGAAAGCCGACGGCGTTTTCATGGGCCGCATAGTGGCGGATCAATTCAAAGGATTCCGTCTCGACAGCCGGGCTTAAGGTGCGCCCGATGCGCGTGGCCCCCAGTTCCAGCAAATGGCGCACGCCATACGCAGCCGAAGGCAGGATCAGCTTGTGGGTCAGACACTCTCTGAGCCGCAGCGTCGGTTTTGCAGCCATCGGGCTACCGCTTTGGAACACCGCATGTACCGCCTGTGGCAAGGCGTGCAAAACTTCAAATTCCACCATATGGATCGGCTCAAAAACCAAGGCCAAATCGCTGCTGAAAGAGGCCAGATCACGCTCTGCCTGCGCGCGATCGCGCACGTTTACAGTAAATGTCACACCGGGATGCGCAGCACGGTAAATGGCAATTTGTTCGGGCATGAAATACGCCAGCAAGGCCTGTGAGCAGGCAATGGAAACATGACCACGCCGCTCGCCTGACAGGTCGGCGACCTGTGATTGCACCCGCGCCAGATCCGTGCGTTGCAGGCCGATATGCTGCATCAACAATTCGCCAGCGGGGTTCAAACGCATCCCGCGCGGCAGCCGTTCAAAGATCGGCCAGCCGAATTCTTGTTCAAAATTCTGAATCCGGCGATTGAGCGCCGAAGCAGTCAGATTGGTATCTTCGGCAGCTTTGCGAATTGATCCGGCGCGCACGACAGCTTCGATCAGCTCAAATGTCTTTAAGTACTTAATATCGTTTCTCATTTATTAACGTGTTGCAAAAAATGCAGCGACTATGTGATTTTATAGCATTAGAATTGTGCGCTATTCCATCCCAATCTCTTGCCAAGCGCCGAATCCAACACGGCACATAACCAGCGAGAGGTATTTTTGATGACTGAACAGACAACACGTCGGAATTTTCTGAAAATGGGGGCTGCGGGCGCATCTGTCTTGCCGTTTCTGCGCGCGATGCCAGCCGCGGCGCAAGCGTCGGACACATTGGTCGTGGTCACAGGGGCGACGATCAACAGCCTTGATTTGCACCGCACAGGGACAAGCCGGGCGTCCTATCAGGTGGGAATCAACTGTTATGACCGTCTGTTGTCTTTCGGCACAAAAGAGGCGGTCGGTGGCGGCCTGTCCTATGATTACGAAGTCATCGAACCCGAACTGGCCGAAAGCTGGACAGAATCCGAAGACGGCCTGACCCTGACCTTCAAACTCAAGCCGGATGCGACGTTTTGGGATGGTCGCAAGGTGACAGCCGCCGACGTGAAATGGTCGTTTGACCGCGCCGTGTCGGTCGGTGGTTTCCCAACAGTCCAAATGAAAGCGGGCGGACTGGAACGCCCCGATCAGTTCGTTGCTGTGGATGACGAAACGTTTGTGATCAATCTGGATCGCCCATCCAAGCTGACCATTCCGGATCTGGCCGTGCCTGTGCCATACATCATCAACTCGGTTGAGGCCCTGGCCAACGCCACGGAAGACGATCCATGGGCGATGGACTACCTGCACATGACGGCTGCAGGTTCAGGTGCCTACAAAGTGGCGCGGTGGAGCCCGGGTGAGCAATTGGTTTACGAGCGCAACGACACATGGGTCGGTGGGGCGATGCCCGCCGTTAAACGCGTCGTTATCCGCGAAGTGCCAAGCCCTGCGACACGGCGTGCATTGATCGAACGTGGCGATGTGCAGGTGGCATTCGACATTCCCGACAAAGACGCCGCAGAACTGTCCGAAATCATCGACGTGTTCTCGACCCCGGTTGAAAACTGCATTCATTGTCTGTGCCCGAACTTTGCGTTTGAGCCGTTTCAGGATGCTGATGTGCGCAAGGCGATTGCTTATGCGATCCCTTACGACGACATCTTTCAGGCCGCAGCCTTTGGCCGTGGCTTGCCGATGTGGGGCGGGTCAGAAGAAATCAACGACATCTCCTGGCCGCGTAAAACGCAATACTATACGGACGTCGAAAAGGCCAAGGAGCTCATGGCTGGCTCTGCTTATCCGGACGGGTTCGAGGTGCCGTTGTCGATCAGTCTTGATCTGGCGTCATGGATGGAACCGACGGCGCTGCTGGTTCAAGAGGCGTTGGGAAAAATCGGGATCACAGTTGAAATCGAAAAAATTCCCGGTGCCAATTGGCGTACTGCTGTTCTGGTCGAAAAGCGTCTGCCACTGCACCTTGAGAACTTTGGCGGCTGGCTGAACACGCCGGATTACTACTTCTTCTGGGCCTATCAGGATGGGCACCTGTTCAACTCGTCGAACTATCGCAATGAAGAGATCGAAGAGTTGACGAATGCCACCCTGCACATGCCGATGGACGACCCCGAATATGCGCCCAAGATCAAACGCATGTTTGAAATCGTGCTGGATGAATTGCCCCGCATCCCTCTGTACCAGCCTGCATTGAACGTCGCAGCCAACGGGGCAGAGGGTTACGAATTCTGGTTCCATCGCCAGCTGGATGCCCGCCCTTTGAAGGCCGTCTAAGGATGCTGGCCGCATCACCCCGGCTGCGCGCAACAGTGTTGCGCGTGGCCCAATCCATACCGGTTGTCATTGGTGTGGTCGTGATCAGCTTTTTGCTGACGCGTGCGCTGCCCGGTGATCCGGCAGTGTATTTTGCGGGTGTGGCGGCGGATACTGCATCAATTGAACAGACCCGTGTCGCCATGGGTCTGGACAAACCACTGCCCCAGCAGTTCGTCATCTATGTGGGTGATCTGTTGCAGGGCGATCTGGGGCAATCGCTGTCCAGTGGCCGGTCCGTGGCCGCCGATCTGGCCAAACGACTGCCTGCTTCTCTGGAATTGACGTTGACGGCCCTGTTGCTGGCGATCGCAATTGCGGTGCCATTGGGCGTTTTGGCCGCGACCCGTCCGGGAACATGGGTCGATCACCTGTGCCGGGTGGTTGTGACCGCCGGGGTGTCCTTGCCGACATTTTTCACCGGCATCCTGTTGATTTATATCTTTTACTACCTGCTGGGCGTGTCCCCATCGCCGCTGGGGCGCTTGGATTTCATCTATCTTGATCCGGATCATGTGACTGGCTTTTACCTGATCGATGCCGCGTTGATGGGCGACTGGGAAACATGGCGCGGTGCCGCCAAGCAGTTGATCCTGCCTGCCAGCACTTTGGCTCTGTTCACGCTGGCCCCGATTGCACGGATGACACGCGCGTCCATGTTGACCGCACTTTCGTCAGATTTTATCCGCACCGCGCGCGCCGCTGGCCTGTCAAACCCCAGGGTTCTGTACGGGTACGCGTTTCGCAACGCATTGCTGCCGGTGGTGACAACTCTTGGCATGGTGTTTTCGTTTGCACTGGGGGCCAACGTTCTGGTGGAAAAGGTGTTCGCCTGGCCCGGTATCGGATCTTACGCCGTCGAGGCGTTGGTCGTGTCAGACTATGCAGCCGTGCAGGGTTTTGTGCTGGCGATGGCGCTTTTGTTTGTCACGCTCAACCTGGTGATTGACCTGCTTTACACCGCAATTGACCCCCGGATCGGATTTTCATCGAAATGACGGATGTATTGCCAAAACCGGCGGCCAAGGTGCAGGGCAGTTTCGACCATGTGCTCTATGTGCTGCGGGCGAACCCGGTCACATTGATCGCTTTTGGCATGTTTGCCGCGTTGATCTTTTCGGCGGTTTTTGGGCCTGCGCTGGTGCCTTACGATCCGATGGCGACCAATGCATCGAATGCGTTGCAGCCGCCGTCATGGGACCATTGGTTTGGCACCGACAATGTGGGGCGCGATGTGTTCAGCCGCGTGATCGTTGCGACCCGGTTGGACCTGTCGATTTCCGTGGCGGCGGTGGCACTGTCCTTTGTTGTGGGGTCCATTCTGGGGTGCATCGCAGGATATTGGGGGGGCTGGCCGGATATCATCCTGAACCGTTTCCTTGATACGATCATGGCATTTCCGCTGTTTGTGCTGGCCATGGGGATCGTCGCAGCCCTGGGGAATACCATTGAAAACATCATCTATGCGACGGCCATTATCAACATGCCGTTCTATGCGCGCCTCGTGCGGGCCGAGGTGAATATTCGACGCGACGCAGGGTTCGCGCGCGCCGCCAAATTGGCGGGTAATTCGGATTTGCGCGTGCTGGCGTTTCACATTTTCCCCAACGCCTTGCCGCCGATGATGGTGCAGGTGTCGCTGAACCTTGGTTGGGCCATCCTGAATGCTGCGGGGCTGTCGTTCATCGGTCTGGGGGTCAGCCCGCCCACGGCAGAATGGGGGATCATGGTTGCAGAAGGCGCGAATTTTATCGTCTCGGGCGAATGGTGGCTGGCAGTCTTTCCAGGGCTTTGGCTGATGATTGCCGTGTTTACCTTTAACCTTTTGGGGGACGGCCTGCGCGATATCGTTGATCCGCGTAAACGGACATGAGTGCGATGTTGAGCGTCAAAGATCTGGCCGTGTCCTTTCAAACCCGGCGTGGTCCGGTGGATGCGGTGCGAGGCATCAGTTTTGATGTGTCAAAGGGCGAAATTCTGGGAATCGTGGGGGAAAGCGGGTCAGGTAAATCGGTCACGTCCTATGCCTTGATGCGTATCCTTGAGGCCGGCGGCATGATCAAAGCCGGCGAGGCGACCTATACAGGCATTGATCTGCGGCGTGCGGCGGAACGCGACATGCGCGACATCCGTGGGCGCGAGATTTCGATGATCTTTCAAAATCCGCGCGCTGCACTTAATCCGATCCGCAAAGTCGGCCATCAGATCGAGGATGTGCTGCGCCAGCATGCGCGAGCCACCCGGTATGACGCGCGCGACAAGGCGATAGAAGCCTTGCGGGCGGTCAAGATCAACGACGCCGAGGCCCGATATCACGCTTATCCGTTCGAATTGTCGGGCGGGATGTGCCAGCGCATTGTCTGCGCCATCGCATTGGCCTGTGATCCACGCCTGCTGATCGCGGACGAGCCGACGACGGGTCTGGATATCACGACCCAAAAGGCGGTGATGGACCTTGTGCGTGACCTGATCCGTGAACGGGGCATGAGCAGTATCCTGATCACGCATGACCTTGGTCTGGCGGCACAATATTGTGATCGTATCTTGGTGATGAAAGACGGCGCGATTGTCGAACAGGGCGATCCGGTGCAAATCTTCAGTGACCCGCAACACCCCTATAGCCGCAAACTGGTGGACGCCACGCCGCGCGCGGGCACAGGTGTGCGCAGTCTGTTGCCCCCCGAAGATCGCGGCCCCGAGCCGAACCCGCAGGTCAGCGATCAGCCGGTGTTACAGGTCCGCAACCTGACGAAAACCTACGCGGGGAAATCCGGGCCCGTGCATGCGGTAAAAGGCATCTCGTTCACGATCAACAAAGGCCAGTGTGTCGGCCTTGTCGGCGAAAGCGGGTGTGGAAAATCTACAACGTCAGAAATTCTGGTCCGTCTGCTTGATGCGACAAGCGGCGAGGTGATCTTTGATGGTGAGGATATCGCGCGCGTCCCCGCCCGTGGTTTTGCCAAAGATGCAAGGCGCGCTGATATTCAGATGGTGTTTCAGGATGCCACCGACAGCCTCAATCCCCGCCACACATCGCGTCAGACCATCGCCGAACCTTTGCGACGGCTGGGCAAGATGCGCGGACCCAAACTTGCCGCCCGGATCGAAGAACTGGCTGCACTTGTTGGCTTGCCGCTGTCCTTGCTTGATCGGTTTCCGCATCAGTTATCAGGCGGGCAAAAGGCACGGGTGGGCATCGCACGCGCCGTCGCGCTTGAGCCGAAGTTCCTGATCCTTGATGAACCGACTGCCGCGCTTGATGTGTCCATTCAGGCGGTTGTGCTGAACCTGCTGGTCGATCTGCGCGCCAAGCTGGGCTTGAGCTATCTGTTTGTCAGTCATGATCTGCATGTGGTGCGGCTGTTGTGTGATCATGTGATCGTCATGAAAGACGGCGAAATCGTCGAACAGGGGGCAGCGCAGGACGTCATGTCCAACCCGCAAAGCGACTATACCAAATCGCTGCTTGCGGCTGCCCCCAAACCTCCACAGCGCCGCACGTCAAGTTAAGTCAACTACCCGGAGAATAGCCATGCTTACCGATCTGCCTTTCACGCTCACGGCCCTGCGTGCGGCCTATGCCGCCGGTACCAGCCCGACCGCCGTCATAGACGAGGTATTTGCACGGTTGGATGCGGTGAACGATCCGGGGATTTTCATTCATTTGCGCGACCAAGCAGCCTTGCATGCTGAGGCCGCAGCCCTCGGGCCATATGACCCTGATCTGCCGCTTTGGGGTATCCCTTACGCGGTCAAGGACAACATAGATGTGGCCGGGATCGAGACGACGGCAGGGTGCCCGGCCTATGCCTACACGCCAGATGCGGATGCATTCGTTGTGGCCAACCTGCGCGCTGCGGGTGCCATTGTGATCGGCAAAACGAACCTTGATCAGTTTGCGACCGGCCTTGTCGGGGTGCGCACACCCTATGGCGCACCGCTGAACGCGGTTGACCCCGAAATCGTGCCCGGAGGATCGTCGGGCGGGTCGGGCGTGATTGTAGGGCATGGTATCGTCACGTTTTCCCTGGGCACGGATACTGCCGGATCGGGCCGCGTGCCTGCGGCGCTCAATAACATTGTCGGACTGAAACCGACCCTCGGGGCGTTGTCGGCCAGCGGCGTTGTACCTGCGTGCCGGACGTTGGATACCGTGTCTATCTTTGCGCTGACGGTGGATGATGCCTATGCGGCCTTTGGTGTGGCGCAGGGGTTTGATCCGTTGGATGCCTATTCCAAACCGGTGGCACATCACGACCTGACTGCACCGGCAATGCCCTTGCGCATCGGAGTGCCGGATGCGGCGTCTATCGAGTTCTTTGGCGACAGGGTGCAACAGGCCGCATTTGATCGCGACGTTGCGATATTGGCGGGGCAGGGCGCTGTCATTGAATATGTCGATTTCGCGCCGCTCTATGCCATCGCCGCAATGCTGTACCAAGGGGCATGGGTGGCCGAAAGGTATACAGTCATCAGCGATCTGCTGGCCAAGGATCCCGAGGCGATCTATCCCGTGACGCGCGACATCATCAGCCACGCTGAAACGATGTCTGCGGCGGATGCGTTCAAAGGGTTCTATCGTCTGGCTGATCTCAAGCGTGCGGCGGAACCGATGCTGGCGGCACTTGATATGCTGTGCGTGCCGACCATCCCCACATTCTACACTGTCGCGGATCTTGAGGCGGATCCGGTAACGCCCAATTCAAACAATGGGACCTACACGAACTTTGTGAACCTGTTGGATATGTGCGGCATTGCGGTGCCGACGGCCGCGCGCGGCGACGGCAGGCCCGGCAGTGTCACCTTGCTGGCAGCGGCCGGCAAGGACGCCGCCGTTGCTGCCGTCGCGCGCGGGTTCGAGACCGATTGCAACCGCAACATGGGGGCCACGGCGCATCCTTTACCGGCACCTGCGGCGCTCCCCGATGCCCCCTCGGATCGGATCGAACTCGCGGTTTGCGGCGCGCATATGTCTGATCTGCCTTTGAACTGGCAACTGACTGATCTGGGGGCGGTGTTTGTGCGCAAAGCACAGACAACCCCGGCCTATCAGTTTTATGCCTTGGCGGGCGGACCGCCCGCACGCCCCGGTCTTGTGCGATCTGACGCGCCAGAGGCCGCCTCTATCGCGGTCGAGGTCTGGTCCTTGCCCAAGGCCGCGTTTGGTATGTTCATCGCTGGTATCCCGGCCCCACTTGGGATCGGGACAGTCAGCTTGGCGGATGGATCATCGGTCAAAGGGTTCATTTGCGAAGCCGCAGGGATCACGGGGGCCACAGACATCACGGCCCTTGGGGATTGGCGGGTTTTTCTGGCAGAACAGGGCATTTTGGCATGACGTCGCAAGCAGAACAGAGACTGGCGGAACTGGGCCTGCAATTGCCACCGGATTGGACGCCCCGCGGGCAGTTCTTGCCGTTCCGTAGGGACGGGCTGATCGTTTATTTGTCTGGCCAAATCTGTGAATGGGATGGTGCGGTCACGCATGCAGGTCCTGTCGTGGACACAGCCCAAGCGATCGAAGATGCCCGCGTCGCAGCGCAGGTCTGCGCGCTGAACCTGTTGTATCGCCTGCGCGCAGCCTGTGATGGCGATCTGGACCGGGTCGACGTTATTTTGCGCCTTGGGGGTTTTGTGAATTGCATGTCTGGTTTCCCCCACAGCCCTGCCGTCATCAACGGCGCGACCGAACTGTTTATCGCTGTGTTCGGCGATCAGGGATGGCATGCGCGCACGGCCGTCGGCGTGTGCGGCTTGCCCGGCAACGCCGCCGTCGAAGTGGATGCTGTTGTGCGGCTAAAGCCTTAGCTATCGCTCGGAAGCTGTGGCACCGGCATGTTTGGGCTGTTCCGCTCGACCTGCTGGGCGATCTGCAACAGGCGGTGATCCTGTCCCGGATGCGCGGCCAACATCACTGACAGCGGAAGCCCAAGCGGATCGAGCCCCCATGGCAGACATATCAGCGGCCCGCCAAACACGGTCCATGGCGTCAACCAGTCCTGATAGCCTGTCGTGCCGTCGATCAGGGGTGCCCCGTCGGGTACAGGCAACGTTACGATCAGGTCCACGTCCGCATGCTCTGCCCAAAACGCGTCTCTTGCCGCCACCAGTATGGCTTTTGCCTGTGCGGTTTCTGCGGCTGACACCGCTGCGCCTGCACGCAGTCCGGCCAGAAATTTCGGCTTGAGCCGCGCAGCCCGCTCATCCAACAACATCGCGCCATGTGCCGCTGCCGCCTCGGCACCCATGACGGTGCGGTGCGCTGCCACAATCGGTTTCACATCAGTGGGTAGCTTGGTGACTGGCACGCAGTCAAACGTTCCCGCCGCCTCGGTCAATGCAGCCAAGGCGGGCGCGCTTGGCACCACATCGCTGTTCCAAAACCCGCAGATCGCAGTGGGAGACGCGTCAGTCTGATGCCTGTCTACAGGTGGCACCATCGCGTCAAATGCGCGTTGCACCGTTGCAGCCGACCGCGCCATGATCCCGACACTATCAAAACTGGGAGCGAGCGGGGTCACACCTTTGGTCGATAAGGTGCCGTAAGTCGGCTTGAACCCGACCACACCGCAATAGGCGGCAGGGCGACACAATGATCCGGCAGTCTGAGTGCCAAGGGCGATATCGACCAACCCGGCGGCAACGGCGGCCCCTGATCCGCTGCTGGACCCACCGGGCGTACGCCGCACATCATGCGGATTGCGGCAGGCGGTTGGATCAGTAAAGGCGAATTCGGTGGTTGACGTTTTGCCAACAATCCGAGCCCCCGCACGGCGCAAGGCGGCAACGACATCTGCGTCATGCGTCGCAGCTGGCACATCCTGACACGCGTCGCTGCCATTGCGGGTGGCCATCCCTGCGACGTCAATGATGTCTTTGACGCCGACCGTCAGGCCGGACAACGACCCAAGATCATGAGGTTGTTTCCAAGAGGCGTCGGTGCACATCGCGGCAAAAGCGTGAATGTGAGGTTCCCACGCTGAGATCATGCGCGCTAAATGGTCTTGCGCTGTGTCGTTTGTCACAAGACAGGCCGTGTGATACGAGAAAGACAATAGAGGCCGGTTGGCGCGTGACGTGTGGACATGGGCAAGCGTGGTACACGAACTGATCCAGGGCAAAGCCCGGTATTGCGTCTGTTGACGCCACCACATCTGTCGCAGGTTCGACGTTCGTCTGTGTCCATGCCCATTCTCCTAATCTGCATAGTTTGCTGAAAAATAGGCGATCTGACTATTGCTATTTTTGCACCGTGCCGATGCGAAAAAACACCCGGCGTGCGGGGCGCACAGACGCACCACTGCGCAGCGAAATGTAACGTACAGGCGGCGGATCTGCCCGGCGTACAGCCGAGCAGATCGCCTGTAGCTTAGCTCATGCGCGCGGCAACGATGCCGATCAGTTTGGCATGGTCAGCGTGGAAATTGCGGATGCCTTCGGCCAGTTTTTCGGTGGCCATCGCGTCCTCGTTCATCGACCAGCGGAATTTGGCTTCGTTCATTGTGATCGGTGCCGTGCCGCTTGCGTTGTCGGGGGACAAGACACGTGGCAAGTCGGACATATCCTGGGCCAGTTCATCCAGCAGTTTGGGTGCAATCGTCAGGTTATCGCAGCCTGCCAACGCCTTGATCTGCGCGGTACTGCGAAAGGATGCACCCATGACCACAGTGTTGATGCCGTTGGATTTATAGTAGTCATAGATTGCCCTGACGGAACGGACGCCGGGATCTTCATCCGGGGTGTATTCTGTGCGGCCTTCGTGTTTTTTGTACCAATCCGTGATCCGGCCCACAAAAGGCGAGATCAGGAACGCGCCTGCATCCGCGCAGGCCACGGCTTGGGCCATGGAAAAGAGCAGGGTCAAGTTGCAATCAACGCCCTCATCTTGCAGCACCTCGGCGGCACGGATGCCTTCCCATGTCGAGGCGAGTTTGATCAGGATATGCTCTTTGCCGATGCCGCGTTCGGCGTAGTCTGCGACGATGGCGCGGGCGCGGGTCAGTGATGCATCCTTATCAAAGGACAGATTTGCATCTACCTCTGTCGATACACGTCCTGGGACAAGTTTGGTGAGTTCGGCACCGACTGCGACAGTCAGTGTGTCTGTGACCTGCTCGGGTGTTTTGCCCGCTGCGCGGCCCGCCTCGATTTCATGTGCGACAAGGGCCTCGGACGCGGGATCGTTCAGGGCGGCCAAAACCAACGATGGGTTTGTCGTGCAGTCCACGGGTTTCCACCGCTTTACGGCTTCAACTTCGCCTGTATCGGCGACGACAACAGTCATTTCTCTGAGTTGATCAAGCACGTTTGCCATTTGGGGCCCCTTTGTTCTGTGGCTTCAAGATGTGATTTGGCCACGATGTATCAGTCCCGGGACTGCGTTCCAAGCGTCGGTCTGCGTGATCGTATCTTGATGTGCGCCGCGGGGTGGCTTTGGATACCAAAGCTCAAGTCGTCAAACAGAGTGCAAAACCGTGCCGTGGGCTGAGGCTGCTGCGCAAAAACCGGGGCCGTGCGAACGGTGGCTGTGACGTTAACCATACGATAAACGAGCAAACGGGATCAGGATCAATCGGCACTTATCTTGAGCACGACCTTGCCCGACACTTGCCGGGATGCGAGTGCCGCGAACATGTCGTTTACATCCTCAAAGGCGTATTCCCCTTCGATCGGAACCTTGAGCGTCCCGTCACTGATCGCTGAAAGCACCCCTGCAACACCGTCCTGCCAATCCTTGGACGCATAGTCCAAGTGACCCAGATGCATCCGAGTGAACGTCAGCGATTTCGTCACCAGTTGCGCCCACAAGTTCGGGAGCGGCGGGCCTTCGGCTTCGCCATAGCTGACCACGTGACCGAGCGGGCGGATAGCGGCAAAACTGCGGTCCAGAATTGTGGCCCCCGTTGAGTCCACAACCTTGTCGACGCCGCGCCCGTTGGTGAAGTCCATCGCGGCCTCAACAAAGTCAGCCTCGTTCCGGTTCACGACAATATCGGCACCAAATTCGATGGCTTTGCTTTCCTTGCCCTTGGTGCCAACCGTGCCGATCACTTTTGCACCTGCTGCTTTGGCAAGTTGCGTCAGATGCAACCCCACGCCACCACCGATGGCGTGGATAAGGACGACGTCACCCGCGTTCGTGGTGCTCACGGTGTGCAACAGGTTCCACGCGGTCAGGGCCTGCACGTAGAAGGCAGCGGCAACGTCAAATCCCATGCTGTCTGGCAGTTTTACAATCCGTTCCGTCGGGACGGCGCAATACTGCGCAAAGGCTCCTGCATCCTCGCTAAAGGCTGCAACACGATCCCCGACATTGATGCCCGTTACATCCGGTCCGACCGCGCTGACGGTCCCGGCAAGCTCTAGCCCGGCGACCAAAGGGTATCCTTTTGGATGCGGATAAATGCCGCTGCGCATCATCAGATCGGCATAGTTCAAACCAGCATAGGCCACCTGAACAAGCACGTGTCCGGGCCCTGCGGTTGGGATCGGAACGTCCTTGATCACCGTAGATGCGGGCAATCCGTCAGGTTTTTCAAATACTACTGCGCGCATCAGACTGCTCCACTAAATTATCTTGAAAATACGTTGGACCCGGTGCGAAGTTGAGGGGCTTGGAATGTCTGCGTTCCTCAAATCGCTGAAACAACAAGCGACAGGGGTGACTTTGCTTAATTTATGGGCTGTGCGCTTATTGTTCAGGCGCTTGGCTGGTGTTGGGCTGTGGGTCGGTGCGCGGCTAATGCTTAAATTCACGCCTGAAATATTGGGGGCCTTGGGGATGAAAACAATTGGTGTGGATGTCGGCGGGACGTTTACAGATCTCATTTTTGTAGATGCCGACACCGGAGCATTGGGAATCCACAAGGTTGCAACGACCCCGGATGATCCATCCAAAGGTGTCATCGCGGGTATCAAAGCCCTGTGTGCATTGAACAAAGTGACCCCAGAACAGATTGACCACGTGTTTCACGGTACCACCACTGCGACCAACGCGGTACTCGAGGCGAAAGGTGCGCGTGCCGGGATGATCACCAACGAAGGCTTTCGCGACGTGCTGCACATAGGGCGGCATCAGCGGGTTGAACACTATTCAATCATGCAAGAACTGCCCTGGCAAAATCGCCCACTAATCAAGCGTCGCTATCGCAAGACGGTGTCGGGGCGGTTGGTTCCGCCGACAGGCGCGGAGCTGGTGCCGTTGAACGAGCAAGAAGTGCGCGTCGCCGCGCAAGAGCTTTTGGCGCAGGGCGTTGACGCAGTCGCGATCTGTTTCTTGTTCTCATACCTCAATCCGGCGCACGAATTACGGGCCAAAGAGATCGTGCAAGAGGTGATGCCGGATGCTTTTGTCACCACCTCAACTGCTATATCGCCCCAGTTTCGAGAGTTTGAGCGGTTCACCACGGCCGCTTTGGCCAGCTTTGTGGGCCCAAAGGTGGGTCGATACATTGCTGATCTGGGTGCTGCGTTGCAGGGCTTGGGGATCAAGGGGGCATTGCGGATCATGGCCTCCAATGGTGGGGTCGCTACGCCACAGATGGTCACTGAGAACCCCGCACTGACCTTGATGTCAGGGCTTGCGGCTGGCGTGCTTGGCGGTGGCTGGGTGGGCGCGCAGTGCGGGCGCGACCGGCTCATCACATTTGATATCGGTGGCACCTCTGCGGATATCGGGATTTCGGTTGATGGTGTGTTTGCGGAAACCGATGCGCGTTCGACGTTTATTGCCGGGTTCCCATTGCTCATGCCGATGCTGGACATCCACACGATCGGTGCCGGTGGGGGCTCAATTGCCTATGTCGACAAAGGCGGCGCATTCCGCGTCGGGCCACAAAGCGCGGGTGCGGTTCCCGGACCTGCCGCGTATGGCAAAGGCGGCACTGCGCCGACAGTGACGGACGCCAATCTGGTACTTGGCCGACTTGAGCCGAGCGATTTTCTGGGGGGCGACATGACATTGGACGCGGCCGCCTCTGACGCTGTGATCAGCCAGTTGGCGGATCAGTTGGGAATGGACAAGCTGGAGGCGGCAGAAGGTGTGTTAACCATCCTGAACGCCAATATGGCCAACGCCATTCGCTCGCGTACAGTACAAAAGGGGATTGATCCACGCAGCTTTGCGCTTGTGGCCATGGGCGGGGCAGGGCCGCTGCATGGGGCCGAAGTTGCGACAATGCTGCAAGTGCCCGAAGTGATCATTCCACCATATCCGGGTATCACATCCGCGATGGGGTTACTGACGGCGGATTTGAAATACGACACAATTCGCACGCAGTTTCAGGTATCGGACAGGTGCGATCTGGACCGGATCAACGCCGATTTGACAGCGATGGAAACCGAGTTGACGGATCGGTTTGTTGTCGATGGGATCGAACCCGGCGACGTCACTTTGATGCGGTTCGCTGACCTGCGCTATGTCGGGCAAGGTTATGAGTTGAAAGTGCCGATCACGGACGGTGTTGTGGACGCGGTCGCACTTGCATCGCTTTGGACCAAGTTTCACGCCACCCATGCCGCCGAATACGGGCATGCGTTTGAAAACAGTCCTATTGAGGTCGTGAATTTGCGGGTCACGGCTGTTGGTCATCTGGCCAAGCTGGACGGCTTGCCGACCCCGCAAGGCGGCAATCTAAAGGATGCGCTGTTGTCAAAACGGCAAAGCGTCTTTCGGCAAGATGGTGTCTTGAAAACGCTTGAAACCAATGTGTATCGCCGCGACGCGTTGCCTGTTGGTGTCCCGTTTTCCGGGCCTGCCATCCTATTGCAAAAGGACAGCACAACAGTTGTCCCGCCAAAGTGCACCGCCTGCGTTGACGTTTCGGGCAGCATTATCATCACATTGGAGGGCCAGCCATGAGCCGGATTGATCCTGTAACGGCTGCCGTCATTCAAGGTGCGCTAGAGAATATCGCAATCGAAATGGGCCACAAGCTGATGCGCATGTCCTATTCCTCGATCATACGGGAATCCGAGGATTTTGGTGCCGCACTGACGGACGCGGACGGTCTGCAAATGTGCGAGTGCAAAATGTCGACGCCGCTGCAATCCGGGCCGATCCCGGGATACGTGCGCAATGTGATCGAAGTATTGAAGGATCGTGGCGACCCGATACGGCCCGGGGATATCATCATGCACAACGATCCCTATGGCGGCGCAAGCCACGGGCCTGACGTGGCGTTTTGCGTTCCTATCTTTCTGAACGACACCTTGATCGGGTGGTCGGTTACCACCGCGCACCACCTGGATATCGGCGCGCTGTCGCCCGGAAGTTGCGGTATTGTCGATGCGGTCGATACCTATGCTGAAGGGCTCCAATTCAAGGCGATCAAAGTCTATGATCGCGGGGTCAAGAACGAAGCGGTGTGGCATATCCTGCGGGCCAACATCCGCGCGCAGGAACTGGTCGTCGGTGACATGGAGGCACAGATTGAATCTGCGCGCATTGGGGCAGCGCGGTTCCTTGAATTGGTGCAGCAACGTGGGCTGGACAGTGTCATGGCGGCCTTTCATGACTTGATGGATTATTCCGAACGGCTGATGCGCAATGCGATCCGCGACGTGCCGGACGGAGATTACACCGCCACAACCTATCTGGATGGGTTTCTGGATGACCCGGACCCAGCGCGCCGCAATTTGCCGTTGGTTGTGACCCTGAAAATTCGCGGTGATGCGCTGACGGTTGATCTGACGGGAACTGCGCCGCAGTTGCCGGACAAACCGATCAACATGCCCTTGGTCGGGACTGTCGACTGCGCAGTTTGGTTAACCATTCGTTCAATCCTGTTGGATACTGTGACGTATGGTAACATCCCGCAAAACTCGGGTCTGACCCGGCCGATCACGATCGAGGCCCCCAAAGGATGCCTTGCCAATCCGATCTTTCCCGCGCCGGTGATCGCGCGATTCTGTCCCGGGAACCAATTGGCCGACACGGTTATGAAAGCCTTTGCCCAAGTCGTGCCGCATCAGGTGTCAGCGGGCATCGGGAACCTGCGTGTCGTCGCAATTTCGGGTCTGAAAGACGGCAGCCATTGGGTGCATATGGAGATCATGGAAGGCAGCTATGGTGGCCGGTTCGGAATGGACGGGATGGACGCGGTTGATACGCTGTATGCCAACACCCGTAACAACCCGGTCGAAGATATCGAATCTCATATCCCGATCCGGGTCGAACGCTATGAGCTGCGTGAAAACGCGATGGCGGCCGGACAGTGGCGCGGCGGCATTGGCACGATCCGGGAGTTTGTGTTTCTGGATGATGCGGGCTTTAGTCTTGAAGGGGACGGCCATGCATTTGAACCGTGGGGATTTGATGGCGGCGGCGATGGGCACGTCGCATCATTGAGCCTTGTGCGTCCGGATGGAACGCACCAACAGCTGCCCTCAAAGGTGCCCTATTTCAAGGTCAACGCAGGGGATCGGCTGGTGTCTTATGGCCCCTGTGGCGGCGGGTACGGCGACGCGTCACTGCGCAGTCAGGACGCAATCGCGTCCGATGTCGCGGACGGGCTGATCACGCGGGACACGGCGCAGGCCCTGTTCGCTCAGGCAGAAAAGTGAGCGAGCGATGCCGTTAGTTGGTCATGGCTGAACCCGCGCCCGATCACCGCGACGACATTGTCTGTTGCGCAGGGTGTGTCAGGATCGGGCAGGATTTCCGGCGACTGCACCGATCTGCGCACGGTTTGCAGCAATAGCCGACCGGCCGGTGTCGCAATGACACCCTTGACGCGCACGATTTGATCGCCGCGCGCGTACAGCAATGCCGAAAGCCAGACAGTAAATGCCGTCCAATCCGGGGTCGGACCAAGATCGAGCGGGACAGCGTGGATCGGGACATCGTCCTGATCGTCAAGCGGCAGCAAGGGAAACGGGTCAACGCAGGGCGGGACATCCGGCAGGATCATGGCGCTGCCAAAGCTCGCTGCTGATTGCGCGGCACCCGGTGCAATTTGGGTCAATGTGGCGCATAGCTGTCCAAGGTGGCCCGGATGGGTGACATCGGTTTTGGTGACGATCAACCGGTCGGCCGATTCGATCTGTTTTCGGCACAGTGTTTCGCTTTGCATTTGTTCCTGCGCGTTCAGTGCGTCAACAATCACGATGGTTTCAGTCACCACGATCTGGCGCACCAGAATGGGATGGCTTTGGATCAGGGATGCAATCGCGGCGGGATCAGCGAGACCACTGGTTTCCAGCACGATGTTTTCCAACCGCGATGCCCGATCCGCCGCACCGCTGCGCGCGTCGCACAAGGTGAGTAGAACAGTTTGCAATGCCTCTTGGCCCGCGCAACAGACACAGGCCCCGGCCAGCAGCGTCATCTGGTCTGCCGCCTGCAACAATGCGTCATCGACTGGCGCATCTGCCGCTTCGTTCACGATCACATGCACATGACCAAAGGTCTTTTCATGCAACTGATGGCGCATCCACGTGGTCTTGCCCGACCCCAGAAACCCGCCCACGATGGTGAGCCGGATGCGCCCGTCAAATGGCGCGCTCATAGCTCAAACGGATCAATGACGTGGCCGCGCAGCTTTTCGACCTCGCCCCACACCGCCTCAAGGTCCGGTACGATGGTCTGCGCGCCGCTGGCCGACATCACCTGAATGCCGGGCACCATGCCACCATCATGGACCGACACGCCGGACCCTTTCAGCACCTTTTGCAACACCTGCATCCGCCGAAACCGTTCGCGCAGGCGGTCATGCGGCGTTGCGGCCCCCGCTTCGGTCCAATGACCGGGGGCCGCAGGAAAACCGCAGGCGGAACACATCAGATGACCTCGGGCCGGGCTTCGCCTTCGAACGGGAACCGGGTGCGGAAATCTGTGGCGATGGCGTCAAACGTCATCCACTCGCAGCCCTCATGGCCATTGATATACTCGATCAACCGCTCGAGCATCAGCAGCACCTGTGGGCGGCCCGACACATCGGGGTGAATGGTGATGGCGTAAACAGCATAATCCATCTCGCGGTAGACCCAGTCGAATTGGTCTTTCCACATCTGCTCGATGTCGCGCGGGTTCACAAAGCCGTGGCTGTTGGGCGATTTCTTGATGAACATCATGGGCGGCAGGTCATCCAGATACCAGTTGGCTGAAATGTCCACGAGGTCGATCTCGTGGCCGTGTTTCAGCGGGTGCATCCATTCGGCCGCCGTTTTGGTATAATCGATCACGTTCCACTCATCGCCTGTGCGGGCATAGTAGGGTTGGAAATCGCGGTAACCTTGTGAGTGGTCATAGGAAAACCCGTATTTCTGCAAGAGCGCAGCGGTCGAGTTGGACATTTCCCACCATGGTGCGACATAGCCCGATGGGGCCTTGCCCGTTAGTTTTTCGATAAGCTCGATGGATTTGACCAGCACGTCCTCTTCCTGCGTGGGCGTCATCGCGACTGGGTTTTCATGCATATACCCGTGCGCGCCAACCTCGTGGCCCGCATCGACGATCATCTGCATTTCCTTTGGAAACGTCTCAAGGCTGTGGCCGGGGATAAAAAAACTGGTTTCCATGTCGTATTTCTTGAACAGGCGGAGCAGGCGGGGAATGCCGACTTCGGTCGCAAATATACCGCGCTGGATGTCGGATGGGCTGTCGCCACCGCCATAAGATCCGATCCATCCGGCGACGGAATCGATGTCTGTGCCGATTGCGCACATGATTTTCTTGGTCATTATTTTTTCCTCCTGAGGATGGCGTTAAACGCCGATGGGCATGTGTTTGGGGTCGCGGACGACGGGGCGCGGGGCGACCAGTTCTTTCCACTTGGACAGGGCCGCACTGGTGGCGGGAAACGCTGGGCGGTCGATCTTGCGCCCGCGGCCAGGCTGAGGCTGGCTGTTGGCCCCGGCCTCCCAGACCACATCGCCGCGCGACAGCGTATAGCGGGGCAGGGCGGTGACACTGAACCCTTCAAAGACGTTGTAGTCGATGGCGGATTTCTGGCGCGCGGCGCTGATCGTTTTTCCGGCTTTTGGGTCCCATACCACGATATCAGCATCCGCGCCGACCAGAATGGCCCCTTTGCGCGGATAGATGTTGAGGATTTTGGCGATGTTCGTCGAGGTGAGGGCAACAAATTCGTGCATCGTCAGACGCCCCGTTTCGACCCCGTGGGTCCACAGCAAGGACATCCGATCCTCTAGGCCACCGGTGCCGTTGGGGATCTGGGTAAAGTTCCCGATCCCCATCCGCTTTTGTTCGGTGGTAAAGGCGCAGTGATCTGTGGCCACAACTTGCAATGACCCTGCGGCGAGGCCCGCCCACAGCCCGTCCTGGTGTTTCTTGTCCCGGAACGGTGGCGACATGACACGCTGCGCGGCATGGTCCCAATCAGAGTTTGCGTATTCGCTTTCGTCCAGCAACAGATGCTGGATCAGCGGCTCGCCCCAGACGCGCTGGCCGTTCTGGCGCGCGCGTCGGATCGCCTCGTGCGCATCCTCGGAACTGGTGTGGACGATATAGACGGGTACGCCTGCGTTGTCCGCGATGGTGATGGCGCGGTTGGTCGCTTCGCCCTCAACCGAGGCGGGGCGGGAATAGGCGTGTGCCTCGGGACCTGTGTTGCCTTCGGCCAGATTTTTTTCCTGCAAGGACGCAACCAGATCGCCGTTTTCCGCATGCACAAAAGGCAGCGCGCCAAGGGCCGCGCAGCGCGAGAACGAGGCGAACATTTCGTCGTCGTTCACCATCAACGCGCCCTTGTAGGCCATGAAGTGTTTAAAGCTGTTCACGCCCCGGCTGACCACTGTCGCCATGTCGTCGAATATCTGTTCGGACCAGCCGGTGATGGCCATGTGAAATCCGTAGTCGCAAGACGCTTGGCGCGCGGCGCGTTCTTCCCATTCGTCCAGAGCGGGCAGGATGCCGTCTTCGCCCGGAATGATGTAATCCACGACCATGGTGGTCCCGCCAGAGGCGGCGGCGAAGGTGCCGCTTTCCCATGTTTCTGCGGTGCGGGTGCCCATGAACGGCATTTCCAGATGGGTGTGCGGATCGATCCCGCCGGGCATGATGTAACACCCGGTCGCGTCGATCACCGTATCACCGCTCAGGTCGGGGCCGATGGCGATGATCACTTCACCGTCGATCAGAACATCTGCGGCGTAACTGCGGTCGGCGGTGACAATGGTGCCGCCCTTGATGACTTTTGACATTGGGTGTCCTTCCTCAGTTTTGGGGGGCCTCAGTTTCGGGGCCTCAGTATGGGGGGCCTCAGCTTGGGGGTATTGCGCCGGTACGTTCGACAATCAGACCATAATGTTCAGGGCGGCGGTGGGCGGCGAAATCAAAAACGGTTTCTTTGTATCGCTTGCCCAAATCGAGATCGCAGGCCGCGGTAATCACTTCGTCCTCTACCGTGACGGCTTGGGCCAAGATCTCGCCCGAGGGGGCGATGATCACGCTTTGCCCGCCCATTTTTGAACCTTCTTCTTCGCCGCATTTGGCGGTGCCTATGACCCATGTGGCGTTCTGATAGGCCCCTGCCTGCATCGACAGGTGGTTGTGAAACAGGGTCAGGCTGTCCATCGCCTGTTCGCCCACGTGACCAAAGGGGGTGTTGTAGCCCAGCATGACCATCTCGACGTCCTGCAGGCCCATCACGCGGTATGTCTCTGGCCAGCGCCGGTCGTTGCAGATCGCCATGCCCATGTTGCCACCGAACCCTTTGACGACGGGAAACCCCAGATTGCCGGGTTCAAAGTATCGCTTTTCAAGATGTTGAAAGGCGCGATCGGGTTGCGGTTCGGAATGGCCGGGCAGGTGGACCTTGCGATAGGTGCTGATGATTTCGGCGTTTTGGTTCACAAGGATCGACGTGTTGTAGCGTCGCTTGACCCCGTTTTCGATCATCAGTTCCGCGTAGCCAAGGTAGAATCCGATCCCAAGTTTCTTGGCCTCGTCAAACAGCGGCAGCGTCGCAGCACTTGGCATGTCTGTTTCGTAATAGCTGTCGAGCTCGTCCTCGTCCTCGATCATCCAGCGGGGAAAGAAGGTGGTCAGGGCCAGTTCGGTGAACACGACCAACTCGCAACCGCGCCCCTTGGCTTCGCGCATCATCTCAAGCAGGCGGTTGACCGCATCCGCGCGGGTTTCTGACTTGGATATTGGCCCCATCTGGGCAGCGGCAGTGATCAGTTTACGCATGTGCTTGCTCCTGTTCAGGGGCTGAAATTTGGGCGGCAAAGCTGTCGGCGATATTGCACGCGCGCGTCAGCCAGATGTCGCTGCGGTGGGCGCAGATATGGGCCAGTGTGCGGCGCAGATGGCGCAGGCGTGCGGGCTGACCGACGATGTAGCGATGCAGGGCAATCCCCGTGACCAAGGGTTGCGCGCTGGCTTGGTTGCCATAGCCGCGCCATGCGTAGTTCAGCACATCGGGTTGTGGGCCGCCAGAGGCGAGCTCTGCCCCCAGTCCTTGGCCAAACGCGAAATGCTCAAGGTTGACGCCAAGATAGACTGCCAACCCTTTGCCTTGTGGCCAGTTGAACCGTGGCCAGTCCGTGGTCGGTGCATAGTCGTAGCGGCCGTGCTGCGCGCGTTTCACAGCGGTGCCTCTGCCAGACCCGCGCTATCAAGCGCGGCGTGGGTCTGGCCCAGCCGTTTCTTGACCCAATGATAGCGTTTGGCGTTGAAGGCAGCCGTGTCTGCGGGTGCTGTAAAGCTGCGACCACCCGTAAATGTAATTTTAAAGCCAGGCGCGACATAAGCCGCCGCCCCTTTGGGGTCGGCCACCATTGAGCGTTCAAGATACGCCCCAACCAGCGTACAGGCCTGAGAGAGGCGGGCGTCGTTCATAGCAGCGCGCCGATGTGCGCCGCGGCTCGCACGCCGTCGATCAGGCGGACTGTGATTTCTGGCCCGGCATGATCCGGAATGTGCGACATCCCTGCACAGCCCAGCACGACGCTTTGAATGTCGTCCTCGTCCTGCGCCTGCTTGATTTCGTCCAACACGCGCTTTGTAGATGCGTCGCCATCTGTTTCCAGCGCCAGCACAGGCACCCCCGACGCACGCACTTTGCCAAGGCTGCCGCTGAGGCCGTAGGCGTCGATATTCTCAGTCAGAATCGGAGTTGCCACATCCAGCGTCGTCACAACGGAAAACCGGGGTCCCACCATGGCGGCCAGATGATAGGCGGCTTGGCCGATGCCGATCACCGGACAGGCAGCGTGGGCGCGCGCGGCGTCAAGGCCCGTGTCGTCAAAACAGCCGATGATGATCGCGCGCGCACCTTTGTCAGAGGCCTTGGCGACAAGTTTCAGTAGCGGGGGAATACAGGCTTCGCCGTCTTCGCGCCCTTGAATTGCGGCAGGACCATCATGTGACGTCCACGCTTCGATCTGAGTGCCGGGGCAGGCTTGGCGCGCAGTGTGCAACATCGCATCGGTCATCGCCACGGTGCTGTTTGGGTTGATGATGACAATCATACCAGACCCTTGCCCGCATCAGACCCTTTGCTGGCGCGGCGGCGGTTCATCAAAACCGCAACCCCCAAGAATATCCCGATCATCACCAGCGAAAATATGGTGGTCAGTGTCCCTAATGCATAAAGCACCGGTGACGTGACATTGGTGGTCATCCCATAGATTTCGAGAGGCAGCGTATTGCGGCTGCCGGATGTAAGCAGGGTACGCGCAAATTCATCATAGCTGAGCGTAAAGCCAAACAGAGCTACGCCAATAAGGGAGGGGGCGATAATCGGCAGCACTACGTAGCGGATTGTTTGCCATGAAGTTGCCCCTTGGTCCCGCGCCGCTTCTTCAAAGCTTTTGTCGAAACGGTTGAAGACGGCGAACATGATCAAAAGCCCGAACGGCAACGTCCACGTCAGTTGCGCCCCAAATCCGGAAGTAGACCAATGCACGTTGATCCCGGCTTGGGAAAACAACAGGCCAACGCCCAGCGAGATCAGGATCGACGGAATGACCAGCGCTGTGATGATCAGGTAAAACAGAATGGTTGAACCGGGAAACTTCTTGCGAAACGCAAGCCCGCCCATGACCGATACGACGATCGTGGTCACCATGACCATAAAGCCCAGGATGATGCTGCGCCGGAAACTGCCCCAGATGTCGCCCACAGCCTGTTGTTCGAACAGGTCATAAAACCAATACATCGATACACCGCGCATCGGGAACGTCAGACCACCCCCCGGCCCTTGAAAGGACAGGATGCCGATGGTCAGGGTTGGACCATAAAGGAACACCACGAAGAGAATGAAAAATGCCGTAAGGGCGTAGAAAGAGCGCGGACGAGGTTCCATCTCAAAGCTCCTTTCTAATGTCGACAAAGCGTAGCAGGATGCCGATGGTGATCAACACCGTCAGCAACAGCACAATCGCCGTGGCCGACGCTGAGGGATATTGCAGCAACGCGATATCGTTAGAGATCAGACGGCCCACGTTTGCAGACTGGCTGCCCGACATGATCCGCACTGTGAAAAAGTCGCCCATGACCAGCGTGACCACGAAGATGGTACCGATCATGATACCGGGCTTGGTCAGTGGCAGTATCACGTTCCACAGGATTTGCGCGCCATTCGCGCCGCCGTCTCGCGCCGCTTCGATCAGAGATTTGTCGATCCGCATCATGGTGTTAAAGATCGGAACCACCATGAACAGCGTGTAAATATGCACAAAGGCCAGCACGACGGAAAAGTCGCTGAACAAAAGCCATTCCAGCGGTTCGTCAATGACGCCCCAAGAGATAAGCGTGGAGTTGGCGATGCCGTTGCGCCCCAGAAACGGAATCCAGCTGATCATTCGGATGATGTTTGAGGTCCAGAACGGGATTGTGCAGAGCAGGAACAAGGCGACCTGCCATGTCAGGCTGCGGATGTGAAACGCCAGATAGTAGGCGACCGTAAAACCGATGAGGAATGTGAAAATCCAGGTCAGGATCGCGTATTTGAACGTGTTTATGAATACTGTGTACGTGACGGGTGAGCCGAACAGGAATTCATAATTTTCGAATTGAAATGCCGGGATGATCGAAAATTCGGTCGCTTGCCAGAAGCTGACTATCGCGATCATCGCGATGGGCAGAACCAGAAAAAAGAACAGGACAATCGCCAAGGGCGATACCATTAACCAGCCGCTTAACGCGTTGCTTTTGAATATTTTTTGCATGCTGTCCAATGGGCTGGAGGGGGGGGAGGGGGCGCAGTACTGCGCCCCCAAGAGAGTTTAGGCCGCGATGAATTCATTCCATTTGCGAACCATGTACTGGTTTTCATCCATGACGGAGTTCCAGCAGGCAACAGCGCCCATGCGGTCGATGAACGATCCGCCATCGCGTACGGCACCGGCTCCTTCGAGCGTCTGACCCGATGGGCTGACGATTTCGCCCATGGATTCCTTGCCCTCGTACCAGAAGCCCCATTCGTCGTCGGACATGAACAGTTTGGATGTTTCTGGAACAGCCGAGTAATAGCCCTGACGCATCAGGAACCCACCGACCCAACCGGACAGGTACCAGTTGATGTATTCATAGGCCGCATCCAGTTTGGCACCTTCAAGCGAGGCTGCCAGACCCATACCACCACCCCAAGAGCGATAGCCCTCTTCGAGCGGCTGGTAGACACATGGAATACCTTGGCCGCGCACGGCGGTGATCGCAGGCGACCACATGGACTGGATCACAACTTCGCCCGATGCCATCAGGTTGACGCTTTCATCAAACGACTTCCAGAAGGCGCGGAACTGGCCGTTCTTCTTGGCTTCGGTAAAGATCGCCATTGTCAGGTCGATCTCTTCGCGGGTCATGTTGCCTTTGTCTGGGTATGTGTATTCACCCATCGACTCGACGACCATTGCCATATCCATGATCCCGATGGACGAGATGTCGAGGATCGATGCCTTGCCCTTGAATTCAGGGTTCAGCAGCTCGGACCAATTGGAGATCGGGCGACCGATCAGGTCCGGGCGGATGCCCAGCGTGTCAGCGTTATAGATCGTCGGGATCAGGGTCATCCAACCGGATTCTTCCTGTACGAACTCTTTGCCATCGACGCCTGTCGTAAAGCCGACGGTGTGCGGGGCGGTGCCTTGGGCGATTTCGCTGGTTGGCGTCAGTTTGCCAGAGCGGAACGTGCCGGCGATCTTGTCGTAGTTGGCGATTTTTGATGTGTCCATCGCCTGCAGATTGCCTGTTGGCCAGACTTTCTTACAAATCCAGTATTCGATGTCGGCAATATCAAAGCTGTCTGGCTGTGTGGCCACGCGTTGGGTCACACTGTCAGAATCCAGCGCCGTCATTTCCAGCGTGATGCCCAGATCTTCCTGTGCTTTGGCGGCAATCTCGTTGAACGCGGAGACACCCGTGCCGGCCTGACGCAGTGTGATGTTGGATTGTGCCCAGACCATTGGGGCGGCCAGAGTTCCTGCAGCGGCGGCCACACCGGTCTTGAGCATCGTGCGCCGGCTTAGTCCGTGGCGTTTGGTGTATAGTGTCATTCGTCTCTCCTTGTCGGTTTTGAATGCCGCAATTTATGCGGTCAGGTGATGTTGGTTCGTTTGATCCCAGATCAGACCGACCTGATCTCCGGGATGGTGGGGCTTGGCGAAAAAGTCGGCGTCCGACATCAGCGCCGTCACTTCTTGATCGCCTGCGATTCTGGTCAGGATGGACACATGCGTGCCTTGGTACTCAACGGCGAGAACACTTGCCTCGAGGCGTCCATCCTTGACGGATGTGGTCGACACAGCGTCTGTGCGGACAGCAAAGGCACCTTCGGGGAGGGTCATCACATTGTGCCCGCCCATAAATTGAGCAACGAACTTGGTCTTTGGCGCGTTGAATACCTCGCGCGCCGGGCCTGCCTGTTCGATCACCGCATTGTTCATCACGACGATCTCATCTGCCAACGCGAGCGCCTCGTCCTGTCCGTGGGTGACGTGCAAAAAGCTGATGTTCAGCTCTTTTTGCAGTTTGCGCAGCTCACTGCGCATCCGAATGCGCAGGAACGGATCAAGCGCAGACAGCGGTTCATCCAGCAACAAGACCTGCGGCCTGGTGATAAGGGCACGCGCCAGTGCAACACGTTGTTGCTGGCCACCTGAAAGCTGCGCGGGCAACCTGTCCGACAGCGCAATCATATCAACCAACTCGAGCATTTCGCCCGCTTTCTTGTGGCGTTCCGCCTTTTCAACGCCCTTCATTTTAAGGCTGAAGGACACGTTGTCCAAAACAGTCAGGTGCGGGAAAAGCGCATAGTTCTGGAACATCATCGCCGTCCCGCGCTGTGCGGGTGGCAAGAGCGAAATATCACGACCTGACAACAGAATTGCGCCCTCGGACACCGTTTCGTGACCTGCGATCATGCGCAATGTCGACGACTTTCCGCAGCCTGAAGGCCCCAGAAGGCATGTGTAGCTGGATGTCTTGAAATGGTGGCTGACATTGTCGACAGCGACGGTGGAGCCGTATCTTTTTACGACAGAAATGAGTTCTAGGTCTTGCTTCAGATCGGCCATATGTCCCCCGCCTTTGAATAGAACAATACGTCTGATGGGGGAGTCGAAAAGGGGAATGCAGGTGAAAAGCCGCCTGCAGCAAATAAATGGCGCGTAATTAGGCGCTTTTGACGCCCTTTGCCACATTTTTGAGCACATTATTGTATACAATATCCGGGAACATTGGCTTGGATTCTTGCAGCGCTTGTCGGCGGTCAGATGCCATGGCATGACGCGATTGTAAGGACAGATTCATGACCCACCCAGTTACCAGTGTGCTTGATCGCCGTGGCAAGGCCCCTTCAAGCGATATTGTTGCATCGGCTTTGTTGCGGGCCATACACGAGCATCGCCTCGCGCCGGGTACCAAGCTCGGTGAAGACGAACTGGCCGATATTTACGGAACGTCCCGCACCATCATTCGCGCGGCGCTGCAGTCGCTGGTGCATGGCCAACTGGTAGAGTCGCATCGCAATCGTGGGGCTTTCGTGGCCAAACCGACGCCAAAAGAGGCGCTTGAGGTTTTTGAGGCGCGCGAGTTGTTGGAGCCGCGTACGGCGCGCATGGCCGCAAAAAAGGCAACGGACGACGACATTGCAGCGTTGCGCGCGCACATCGTAGAAGAACACGAAGCACTCGCGCAGTCCGAGCCTGGGCGTGCTCTTTATCTTTCTGGTCAGTTGCATGTGCGTATTGCGCGTGTCGCGGATCAGGCAACGATTGCCAGCTTTGTCGAACACCTGATTGCCCGATCGTCATTGATCGTGGCGCTGTATTGGAAACGCGAAAGCGCGTTGTGCGAAAGTCACGCACATCACGCGTTGGTTGACGCGATTGCGGACAATGACCCTGACGCGGCCGAAGCGCTGATGCGCAGCCATCTGATCGACCTGCATTCCTCATTGGAAGTGCACAAGACAGCCGTTGTCGGCGCATCATTGAAAGACATTTTGGGCTGAGCCCGAGTGCTGTGACCTGAATGGTATTGCAGTCAGGGCTCGTAGTGGCCCGGTTGGCTGTGAACGGCGCTACCCCCCATTTCCCATGTACGATTGGACGGCACAGCCAGGGCTATGGTCGTGGAGTAAGCTCCGACGGGCCGACCGCCTCGAAGGACGCGACGCCAAGTTGTCCCAAGGCGCGCACCAATTCGAGGTGAAGGATATCCAACGCTCTTTGTGCGCCCATTGCGCCTCCCGCACCGACCCCGAACGCCAGCGCGCGACCTGACAGCGCAAAGTCAGCGCCCATGGCTTTTGCGCGCAAAATGTCTGCGCCACGCCGAATGCCACTGTCCAGAATGATCTTTATCTGTCCCTGAACGGCTTGGGCGATGTGCGGCAATGCTTCAATTGTGGGCGGACCAAAGGCCACTTGCCGCCCGCCGTGGTTGGACACGACAATGCCGTCACAGCCCATTTCGGCGCATTTCACCGCATCCGCGGCATGCAAGATGCCTTTGACCAGCATTGGCCCCTTCCAGCGGTCGCGCAGACGCTTGAGGTCGTCCCAAGTAAAACCGGGTGTGATCAGCGTCTTTTGTACGTCCGCGTATGATGTCGCGCCTTTTAACAGGTCGGCATAGTTGGCGATGTTGGGCTTGCCGTGGCGCAGGGTTTCCAGAGACCAGCGCGGATTTGCGATCAGGCCTGCGACCACCTCGGGCGTGATTTTGAACGGCACGGCAAGTTGATTGCGAATGTCGCGATCCCGTTTGCCTGCAGCCGGCACATCTGCGGTTACGATCAACACCTTGTAGTCTGCGGCCTCTGCGCGCGCGACCAATCCTTCGGTCACGGTGTCGTCGCTGGACACATAAAGCTGGAACCATCCGTTGCCCGCCGCCGCGTCCGCTAACCGTTCGAGCGTGGTAGAGGCGGCCGAACTTGCCACATAGGGCATGTTCTGGCGCGCACAAAGTTTGGCAAGGGTCAGATCCGCATCTGGCCAGAAAGCATTCAGCATCCCGATAGGTGCCATACCGAAGGGGACGTCAAACGTTTGTCCGAACAGGGTCGCTTGCGTATCGATGTTGGAAACATCCACCATATAGCGCGGCGTTAGTTCGACATCCTCAAAGGCTTCGATATTGCGACGCATGTTGCGTTCGGATTCAGCCCCGCCATCAACAAGATCGAACGCAAAGCGAGGTATCCTGCGTTTGGCGAGCGTGCGCAGATCGTCGATACAGGCAGCGCGATCAAGTCCCATCAGATTGACCACCCACCATCAATAGCGAACGCTTGGCCTGTCGTGAACGCCGACATCGGCCCGGCGAGGTAACACACCATTTCGGCGATTTCCTCAGCCTTGCCAAAGCGGCCCATGGGCTGGCGCGCGGTGAAAGCGGCGTGCGCTGCGTCGAAATCCCCTGTGGCCGCCAACCGGTCCTTGAGCGAGGGGCTTTCGACCGTGCCGGGGCAGATGGCGTTGCAGCGGATGCCATTTTGGACGTAGTCGGCGGCGATGGCCTTGGTCATGCCGATGATCGCAGCCTTGGACGCGCCATAGGCAAAGCGGCGCGGCGCGCCCTTTTCGCTGGAGACGATAGAAGCGATGTTCACCACAGAGCCGGACCCCTTTTCCAACATACCGGGCAGCACGGCGCGCGTGATTTGATACATGGCCTTGGCGTTCAGGTTGAAGGACCGATCCCAATCGCTTGGGTCGCAGTCAAGGATCGTGCCGTCATGCACCCAGCCTGCGCAGTTCACGAGGATATCGGCTGCGGGTGCGGCGCTGACCAAAGCGTCAGTAGCCGCGAGGTCGAGCACGTCGAGACGTTGGCCCGTGATGTTGGTCGAATTGGCCGCGACATGCGCGACGGCGTCCCCGTCGATGTCTGTGGCGATGACCGTCGCACCGCGCTGCGCAAGCGCTTCTGCACTTGCCCGTCCGATCCCGTTGCCCGCTGCCGTCACGATTGCGGTTTTGCCTTGAAGTGATTGTTGCATATGTCCTCTTTCAGCGTGCCAGCCATCCGCCGTCGACGGTGATCACGCTGCCATGGCAGTAATTCGCGGCGTCGGAGGCGAGAAAAACGGCCGCCCCAGCAATCTCCGCAGGTTCGGCAAAGCGGCCCGCTGGAATGCGCTCCAGCAGCGCTTTTGAACGCTGGGGGTCGTCGCGCAGCGCTTGGGTGTTGTCGGTCGCAGTATAGCCGGGCGCGATGGCGTTTACGTTGACCCCACGGCCCGCCCACTCGTTGCACAGCGCGCGGGTCAGGCCGAGCACGGCGTGCTTGCTTGACGCGTATGCCGGTACCATCAAGCCACCTTGGGAACTGAGGACAGAGGCCACGATAATGATCTTGCCCGCGCCCTGAGCGACCATTTGCTTGCCTGCCGCCTGAGACAGCAGCCAGACGGAATCGAGGTTCACCGAAAGCACGCGCCGCCAGTCGTCCAGCGGCATATCTGTCGACGGCGCGCGGTGGATGATCCCCGCGTTGTTCACAAGGATGTCGAGACCGCCCAAAGCGTCGGTGGCAAAGGCAATCACATCTGCCGCCGCCGCCTGATCCATATCGCTGAAGTCGGCTTTGACCGCCGTTCCGGTGCGCCCGAGTGCAGCTATCTTGGCCAAGGTCTCATCAGGCGCATGGCTGCGATAGGTCAGCGCCACATCTGCCCCGGCGGCGGCAAGGGCAAGGGCGATGCCCTCACCGATGCCTGTCGCACCGCCGGTGACCAAAGCCTTGCGGCCGGTCAAATCGAACAGGTTGGTCATCATCAGTACCGGTTCGCGATGGGCAGTTCTTCGGCCGGGAACAGCGAGATAACCTCGCAGCCGGTTTCGGTCACCACCACTTCTTCTTCGATGCGCGCGGCGGAATAACCGTCCGTCGCGGGGCAGTAGGTTTCCAGCGCAAAGACCATGCCTGTCTTGATTTCCATCGGGTGATCCAGACTGATGGCGCGACTGATAATGGGGCGTTCGTGCAAGGCAAGGCCAAGGCCGTGCCCGAATTGCAGACCGAAAGCCTGATCCTCGTTCGCAAAGCCAAGCGACTCGGCGGTCGGCCAAACCTCGGCCACTTTATCCGTCGACACACCCGGTTTGATCATCGCAATGGACGCGTCGATCCATTCGCGCGCCTTGGTATAGGCATCGGTCTGCGACGGCGTCGCGCGGCCCACATTGAAGGTGCGGTAGTAACAGGTGCGATAGCCTTGGTACGATTGAAGGATGTCGAAAAACGCCTGATCACCGGGCCTGATCAGCCGGTCGGTAAAGTTGTGCGGATGCGGGTTGCAGCGCTCGCCTGAGATGGCGTTGATCGCCTCGACGTCATCACTGCCCATCTCGTAAAGCATCTTGTTGGACAGGGCGACGATATCGTTCTCGCGTATGCCCGGCTTCAGCTCTTCGTAGATCATGTGATAGACGCCATCGACCATGGCGGCAGCTTGGGTCAAAAGCTGGATCTCGTCCCAGTTCTTGATCTCGCGCGCGGCGAGCATGATCTGCTGGCCGTCGATCACGTTGATGCCTTCCTCGCGCAGCGCGTGGAACATGGCGGTTTCTGCGTAATCCACACCAACGGGCATGTCTGCCATGCCTGCATCGCGGATCAGCCCGGCAATCTGCTTGGCGTATTTCTGCATCAGGCCGAATTCTGGCGGGATGGTGCCGCGCATGCCGACCACGCCTGCGAGGCAATGGCTTGGCTCCAGCCAGTCGGAGTGCCGTTGATGGTGCACCGCAGCAGAGCCAAAATCCCAGACATAGGGGCTGTCATCGCCCGTCAGCAGGCAAAAGCGGCACATCTTGTCCCGTTCCCATTCGCCGATCTTTGTCGACGACACATAGCGGATGTTGTTCACGTCAAAGAGCAACAGAGTGCCGGCACCCGACGCTTGCAGCGCTTGGCGCGTGCGCGCCAGACGGTAGCGGCGCAGGCGATCATGATCGACCCGGCGTTCAAAATCGACCGAGGTGTGGCCCCATGCAGGAATGCGTTCGCGCCATTCCCAGTTGGGTTCAAGGTCTTTGGGGGTGAGTAGGTTGGGCATCAAGGCGCGCGACATTTCAATCTCCTTGGGGGGGCAAGCCCCCCGTGTTGTTGCAAGTTCATAAGTGGAAAAAGGCGGTTACTGGATACACCAGCCGCCATCGATATGGATCATCTGGCCCGTCATGTAGTCGCTGTCGTCACTGGCGAGGAAGGACGCGGTGCCGACGATATCCTTGGGATAGGACACGCGCTTGATCTGAAGCGCGTCGCGTACGATGTCTTCGTAGGCTTGGCCTTCTTTTTCCTTGAAGCCGATGTCGACCAGATCCTTGTCGAGCTGTTCCCAGAGGGGCGTAACCACCACGCCGGGGGCGTATCCGTTGACGGTGATATTATGCTCTGAAAGGCCAAGGGCACCGCAATGGGTCAGGGCCAGAACGCCGTATTTCGAGGTGCAGTAAACCGTGACGTCCAACAGCGGCTTGCGGGATGCGATGGAGCCGACATTGATGATCTTGTACGGGTGTCCCTCCATCGGGCCCTGGGCGATCATCTGGCGGGCAGTTTCCTGCATGCCGAGCCACATCGCCTTGGTGTTGACGTTCATGATCATGTCCCAGTTGTCTTCGTCGATATCCATGAAGAACCGGGGCTTGTTCAGGCCCGCATTGAACAGACCCACGTTGATGGACCCAAATGACTCGACCGTGGCTGCGACCGCAGCGGCGTTGTCTTCGCGTTTGGTGACGTCCATCTTTACCGCGACGGCCTTGCCGTTTCCGGCGGCGTTGATCGTTTCGGCGACCTTTGCAGCTTCGTCGCCGTCCAGATCGCCGATGCACACATTTGCACCTTGCGCGGCGAAATTGGTGGCGTTGGCTTCGCCCATGCCGCGCGCGGCACCGGTGATCAGAATATTCTTACCTTTGAGGCGGTTGGGGTCCATGGTCGTCTCCTCCTTGTTGTCACTTTGTCCTGTGTGTCTTGATCACTGCGTCGGCGCGTTCCTGCGCGCGTTGCAGCGCGTCGCGCGGGCTGATGATGCCGCGCAGCATGTCGTGGAATTCTTCGCCGCAGATCTGGATGATATCGGTGATTTCGGGCACTGGCGGACGGGGCCAGAATTGCAATTCATCGCGCCAGGACATTGCATCAACCGCTTCGAAAATCGGGGACAGACCGCGCACATCCGGGTCAGCGCCAACAGAGAAGCGCGGATTGGTCCTGCTGCCGTTTTGCACATACAGCTTTTGGGCCTCGGGCGAGGTGAACAGGCGCAAGGCCTCGACGGCACCGGGCAGCCGGTCTGCGGGCAGGTTTGCGGGAATGCCTAGGATGTAGCCACCCACCGGTGCGATCTGGTTTGCGCCGGGACCGGCGGGGTGTGGTGCATATCCGGTTTGCCCGCAGGCAGGCGATGCCTCGTCCAGTTCGAAATACGGCGCGAGCAGCGTGTAGCCATAGGCCATTGCAATGCGGCCCGCCGCATAGGGGCGCACCCGTTCATACCAAGACATCGACAAGATGTTGGGCGGTGAATAGTCTAGCAATTCCAACAGAAACTCGGCCGCACGCAGGCCCGCGTCGGTGTCGATGGTCACACTGTAACGACGGTCTGCCAGATGCCGCGTCTCGAACCCGCCCGCGATAGGGGGAAGGTCAAGAATGGGTTGACCAAAATCAGCCAACGTCATCAACACCGTGTGCCCAAGTGCAGTGCCGCGCGCCGCGTTCCATGCGATACCGTACTGGCCGCGCTGCGGGTCGTGCAACTGCTTGGCAGCGGCAAGGAGTGCTGCGGTGGTGGCGGGTGGTTTCAATCCTGCGTTCGCGAACAGATCCTTGCGGTAAAACAGCAATTCCGGTGTCGTCTGCGAGGGCAGGCCAAACGGCTTGCCGCCCCAATGGGCCGCATTCCAACCCGCAGTATGAAAATCAGCCGGGTCTACGCTGGCAATGTCCATGACCTCGTCCAGAGGCATCAGTATCTCGCGCTCTGCAAAATCCCCGACCCATGGCAGATCGACCGCGATGATGTCGTAGCGGCTTGCCTTGCGTTCGGCGTTGCGCATCGTTTCTTCGTGCAGACGGTCGATGGAAAAGGCGCGTTGATGAATTTGCGTGCCAACGGACTGTTCGAACTGGCGTTTGAGATTGTCCATGACCATGAATGTCGGATCGCCGTGCACCAACACACGCAGGCCACCCGCGAGTTTGAGTGGTTCAGGTAAAACCTGTAGTGGCTGAATGGATTTGGCGTTCATATACGAGCCGCCAAAGTAATAGTCGTCGGTCTCACCCAGCTTTTGATCGCCACCAAACCGGCTGGAAGCCAGACGGGCGACACGGCTCGACAGTTGCGCCCATTGATGCATCAGCGTCTCACTGGGGTGCATGGAAAAGCTCTTGCCGGTGCTGGTGCGTGGCCGCTGTTCGATCAATCCTGCCTTGATCATTTCCTTGAGACGGCGGTTTGCTGTGCCATAGGGCACATGGCTGGCCCCGATCAGGGCCGTCGCGGTGATCACGCGTCCCTCAAGGTGTCCGCGCATCAACAACTGAACCATGCGCAAGGTTGGATTGGGCGTCGACAGATCAACCACGCCGTCCAATTCATCGCCTAACGCCTCGAAAAAGGCGATGATCTGCAGCATCTCGGTCTTTGCCTTTGGTGGCACGATCCGGGTCGGTGTATTTCGGTTCATCGCGTTCATTGCGGAAGTGTTGTTCTTTCTGGACGCTGTATTTTGGCGCGACGCGTTGCGTGTTTTATAATTGTCCGTTTTGGACGAATCTGAACGGCCCATAGCGGGTGTCTCCTTACTGTCCGGGTTTACAGTCTCGAAACATATCTCATAAATATCCAAAATGGACTTTGTTTAATTCGAAGTGGATATTTTTGTGGGCGCATATCCCTCTGCATCTTTGCATCATCAGTGCAGTTCGACAGCCGACGATTCCCTGATCCAACATGGAATTGCTAAGGTCATGATCGACAGGAATTCTTGGGAGGATACCAAAATGAAACTTCGTACGATTCTTTCGGCCACGGTCGCCACTGCAGCAATGGCTGCCGGCGGTATTGCGTTTGCAGACGGGCATTCGCCCATGCGCATCGGCATTACACAGAACAATGTGGGCGTGGACAGCTATCAGACAACTTATGAAAAGGCGTTCATCGCGGCCGCCGAAGCGAACGACAACGTTGAAGTCGTCGTGTTGGACGCTGGTGGAGACGTCGCGCGCCAGATCGCGCAAATGGAAGACCTGATTCAACAGGAAGTCGACGCAATCATCATCTGGCCAACAAATGGTGAAGCGGTAATTCCTGCGGTACGCAAAGCGTTTCAGGCCGACATTCCGGTGATTGTTACCAACTCCAACATCGCCGAGGCGGGCTTCGACTTTGTGAAATCCTTCTCTGGTCCTGACAACGTGACCCAGGGCGCGCGCTCTGCCGAAATCATGTGTGACAAGTTCAAGGACATGGGCATCGAAAACGAAGCACAAGTCGTGCACATTACAGGTCAGCCCGGCTATACGACCGCGATCGAGCGCGCTGGTGGCTTTGAAGATCGGATGCCCGAAGTCTGCCCCAACGTCACCATCGTGGATACGCAACCGGGCGACTGGAACCGCGAAAAATCGCAGCAGGTAATGGAAGCCTTCCTTGTCAAATATGACGACATCGACGGCGTTTACGCTGGCGACGACAACATGGGCGTGGGCGCATTGAACGCGGCCAAGGCTGCGGGCCGCGAGGGCATCATCTTTGTCGGCGCGACCAACTTTGCAGTGGGTTACGAGGCGATGGCCGCTGGCGAATACTGGGGGTCGATCTACCAGTCGCCAGTTGACGATGCCGAGGCTGCATTGAAAACCGCCATTGACGCGCTCAACGGCGAAGACCTGCCATTCCTGAACTACTTCGACACACCGAAGATCACGCAGGACAACATGGGTGATTACACCAAGCCCGTATTCTAAGGCTCCTCTCGACTGCGGGGCGCGGTTCGTCCGTGTCCCGCAGACTTTTATGAATATCTGATCTTCGAGGGGGCCAGGTCATGGGACGTGTTTCTGACCGTGTCTGTATTGTGACAGGTGCGGCCCAAGGTATCGGTCGCGCCATAGGCGAGGCGCTGCTTGATGAAGGGGCTCAGGTTTGCTTTGCTGATATCAACGGTGCGAAAGCGGATCAGGTTGCGGATGCAAACCGAAGCCGCTTGAACGGTCGCAGCGGGGCAGTTACATCCTGCGAGGTGGATGTCACGGACCGCGAACAGGTGCGCGCCATGATCGCCCACACCGTTGAAATGTTTGGTCGGCTGGATGTGAAATTCAACAATGCCGGTGTGAACAAGCCGATGAACTTCATGGATGTGACCGAAGATAACTGGAATTTCATCATGGGCGTGAACGGGCTGGGGTGCATGATCGGCATGCAGGAAGCGGCCCGCCAGATGATTGCGCAAGGATCGGGTGGCAAGATAATCAACACGGCCTCTATCGCCAGTCGGCAGGGTTTTGACAACGTGGCCCCGTATTGCGCATCGAAATTTGCCGTCGTGTCACTGACACAATCCGGCGCGCGTGACCTGGCCAAACATAACATTACCGTAACCGGGTTTGCGCCTGGCGTGGTAGCAACAGAGATGTGGGAACAGGTCGATCAAGACCTGATGGCCATCGGTGCCGCAGAGCGGCCGGGGCAGGCGATGGAAGAATTCGCCGCTGAAATTCTCAAGGGGCGCGTGGCAACGCCATTGGACATAACGGGGACAACGACATTCCTTGCATCTAAAGATAGCGACTACATGACGGGTCAAATCGTCATGATCGACGGGGGTATGACCTTGGTCTGACCGCGCAAGCCTCTGGCGAGGCGCACGGTAGGCAAACTTTACGACGTCACTGACCTTAGGGAGGGGATCATGGCAACACTCACCAGGCAACAGGTCGGAACCTTTCTGGCAAAACAGGGGATATTGGTCGCGTTCGTCGCGTTCCTGATCGGCTTTACCATCGCCAACCCAAAGTTTCTGACACCTGATAATATTCTCAGCGTGGTCCGGTCATCGGCCATTCTTGGTGTCATGGCATTGGGCGTCACCTTTGTTGTGATCAGTGGCAATCTGGACTTGTCCGTTGGGTCGATGATGTCGTTTTCAACGATCGTCGTGCTGGATCTGCACGACAAAATTGGCCCTACAATGGCAATCCCCGCGATGTTTGCAATGACGCTCGCGCTTGGGGCGCTCATCGGATTTCTGGTGGGATATCTCAAACTGAATTCGCTCATTGTCACGCTGGGCATGCTGTCGGCCATTCACGGTCTGACGCTCACCTATTCGGGCGGCAAGAACATGGACATCGTCGACAAGGAAGGGACGTGGTTCAGCGTGTTTGGCCAAGGCTCGGCGCTTGGTATCCCCGTTCCCATCCTGATATTCGTCACCCTTGCCGCGCTGCTGGGTCTGGTCCTGTCCAAAACGGGGTTCGGTCGAAAAGTGTACGCCGTGGGCGGCAATGGCACGGCGGCGACATTCTCGGGTATCCGGCGGGCGCGCACTGTTTTCATGTGCTACATAATGTCTGCGGCCTGCGTCGCCACAGCCGGTCTTATGCAGGCCAGCCGCTCCATGGGGTCGCAAAACACCGTGGGGCAGGGGATGGAACTCGAAGTTCTGGCCGCTGTGATCCTGGGTGGCGCATCGCTGCTGGGTGGGTCGGGTACGATTTTCAAGACTGTTATTGGCGTGCTTATCCTTGGCTTTATCCAGAATGGATTGCTGCTGATTGGTCTGCAATTCTATGTCCAGTTCGTTGTGACTTGGATCATCATCATCCTTGCTGTCTGGCTCGATATCGCGGCCAAACGTGGCAGGCTCTGGTCGCCGATCGCGTGAGGGGGAAAAGATCATGAAACCGGGTGTGTTTTCCAAGGCGCTGAAAAGCGGCGCGATCTGGGGTTTTGTCGTGCTGGAGCTGATCTTTTTCAGCGTTGCGGGCGAATTCCTGTCCCTGTCTGACAAGGCGTTCATGGACTGGGAAAACATGCTGCTCTTGCTGAAACAGTCGGCCCCTATCGGCATTATCGCCATGGGCATGACCATCGTGATGGTCAACGGCAACATCGATCTGAGCGTCGGGGCCACCTTTGCAATTGCAGCGATTGTGCTGCTGGACAGCATGACATGGCCGATCTTTGCGGGCCTTGGTGACTGGGTGATCCCGGTGGCTTGGCTGCTGGCGTTGGCGGTGGGCATGTTACTGGGCGCGCTCAATGGCTTCATCGTGTGGAAGACGGGTGTGGACGCCTTCATCGTCACGCTTGGTGCAATGCTGGGCTATCGGGGCATCGTGTTCATGTTCAACGGTGAACAGCCGACCAGTCACCTTAACTGGACGCTTGTCGACTTTGCCGAGGCGGAATTTCTGGGGCTGGCGACTGCGTCGTGGTTCTTGCTCGCTGTCACCTTTGCAATCTGGTTTCTGATGGCCAAGACAGTGCATGGGCGCAACGCCTATGCCATCGGTGACAACCGCGAGGCGGCGGTGAACGCAGGCATCCGGGTCGGCCCGCATATGATGATCAACTTTGCCATCATTGGCTTTCTGGCGGCCCTTTCGGCGGTGGTGTTTTATTCCGAAAGTGGGTCGGTCAACCCCAACGACGGCCAGCTATACGAGCTTTGGGTGATCACGGCCGTGGTTCTTGGTGGCACCAAGATCACGGGCGGGGCAGGCAATGTCATAGGCACCTTTGGCGGCGTCATAGCGATCCAGCTGTTGCGCAAGGGGTTGGGCCATATCGGAGCTGATACGTCGACCGTAAACCTTGTCATCGGTCTGATTTTGATCGCGGTACTGGTTCTTGATCGCCAGTTGAACATCAAAGGCAAAGAGGAGTTGAAGCTATGACTGATCCGGTTCTGCGCCTCGAAGATATCGTAAAGACCTTTCCCGGCGTGCGCGCGCTTGATGGGGTGTCCTTTGCCGTTATGCCGGGCGAGGTGCACGCGCTGATGGGCGAAAACGGGGCGGGCAAATCCACCCTGATGAAGGTGTTGGGGGGTATCCATCAACCCAACGAAGGCCACATCTATATGGGCGACGAAAAGGTTGTGATGGCAGGCCCGCTAGAGGCCAAGGCCAAGGGCATCGTGTTTATCCATCAGGAACTCAGTCTCGCCGAAGAACTGAGCGTGGCCGAAAACATTTATCTGGGTGAGTTGCCGACCAAAAGCTTTGGTCGGGTGGACTCGGCCAAACTGGACGAACAGACCAACGCAATCCTGAAAAAGCTGAATGTCAGCTTTGATGCGTCAACGCGGGTGGGCGATCTGTCCATTGCCAATCAGCAAATGGTCGAAATTGCGCGTGCGCTTACGGTCGATGCCAAGGCGGTGATTTTTGACGAGCCGACCGCGTCCCTCACGGACGCGGAAAAGGTCGTCCTGTTCGATGTCATCAGTGACCTGAAGGCCACGGGCGTCGGCATTGTCTATATCTCGCACCGCATGGAAGAAATTTTCAAAATGACCGACCGTATCAGCATTTTGCGGGACGGCCAGTATCAGGGCACGGTAGACACCGCCGCCACAAACGAAGAGGCCGTGACGCAGATGATGATCGGTCGCAAACTCGACCTGTCGCGGAACGCGTCCACGCACGACCTCGGCGAAGTGGCACTGGAAGTGCGGGGGCTAAGCTGTGGCAAGCTCTACAAGGATGTCAGTTTTGAAGTGCGCCGCGGCGAGGTTCTTGGGTTCTACGGCCTTGTCGGCGCGGGCCGGACAGAGATTGCCGAAACTTTGTTTGGCTTGCGCGATCCATCTGCCGGTCAGATATTGCTGAACGGTGAAGAGGTGCGCATCCACTCCCCCGCCGACGCCATCGCGCGCGGCATTTCGCTGGTGCCCGAAGACCGCAAGGGGCAGGGCCTGATCCTTGGCATGAACTGTCGCGACAACATGACCCTGCCGCAGGTCGATGACCTCAAGGCCGGGCCATTTGTGGCTGAAGGGGCCGAGATCGCGATTTTTGATCAGTACCGTGACCGGCTGGACATTCGGACACCCGGTTGGCGTCAGCAGGTCGGAAATCTTTCGGGCGGCAATCAGCAAAAGATCGTCATCGGCAAATGGCTGTCAATGCACCCCAGCGTGCTGATCGTGGACGAACCTACGCGCGGCATTGATGTGGGCAGCAAATCTGAAATTCACAAGCTGCTGCGTGAATTGGCGGCCCAAGGCTATGCTGTTGTGGTGATCAGTTCGGAAATGCCCGAGGTGCTGCATGTCGCTGATCGGATCGTAGCGATGTATTCGGGCCAGATCATGCGCACTTTCACCGCTGCGGAAGTGACCGAGGACAACCTGATCCAGGCCATTTCCGGGATCACTCCCGGACAGGCCGCATAATGAACGTCGGCTTTGCAGGCTTGGGACGGATGGGTGTGCCGATGGCGCGCAACCTTGCCCGCGCCGGTTTCAACCTCACTGTCTGGAACCGAACCGGTACAAAGGCTGTTGTGCTGGCACAAGAGCTCGATTGCGCCGTCGCCGACACGCCCAAGGCGCTTGCTGAACGCAGTGATGTCGTCGTGACCATGCTGGCCGATGATGCGTCCTCGAACGAGGTGCATTTTGGCGCGGATGGGATTTTTGCAGCGGCCGGAGCCCGCCATGTGATCGAGATGGGCACAATGAGCCCGGATCACATTCAGGCTTTGGTGGAAGGCGCGCCGCCTGACATCACGATCATCGACGCACCGGTGTCGGGTGCAACGCAGGCGGCGACTGACGCACAACTGCTGATCATGGCGGGATGTAGCGAACATGCCGCCGCACCACTGATCCCGCTGTTCAATGCACTGGGCAAACAAACAATCTGCCTCGGGCAGGCGGGGGCGGGATGCATCATGAAACTTGCGGTCAATGCGCTGATCCACGGCCTTAATCAAACCGTGTCCGAGGCGCTGACCTTGACCGATGCCGCGGGCATCCCGTCGGACCTTGCCTTTGATGTGATTGAACGCAGCGCCGCCGCCGCACCTATGCTGAAATACCGCCGTCCGCTCTATCTGAACGAGGCAGCGCATGACGTCACCTTTACCGTGGCTCTCGCCCGCAAGGACATGGAGGTGACAGCGGCATTGGCCAAACACCTTGGTGTTGCGTTCCCGCAAGGGCAGGAAACACTCGCGCGGCTGCAAGATGCCGAAACGCAGGGCTATGGAGCGCGCGATATGGCGTCGATGCTCGACTACATGAGAAAGGAAACAGCATGAAAGCAGTCCTGTTCGTAGGCGGCTGGGAAGGTCACGCACCTACTGAATTCGCCGATTGGTACAAAGATCTGTTGGAGGCAAATGGCTTTCACGTCGATGTCTATGACACGATGGAACCCTTGGAACGCCCAGAGGATATGGCCGATGTCGATCTGATCACGCCCATCTGGTCCTCTGCCCGTTCGGGTCATCGCGACGAGTTTGGCAACATGACCAAACGCCAGGAAGATGGGTTGCTGAAATTGATCGGCGACGGGTGTGGCATTGCCGGATGGCACGGACATATGGGCGACGCCTTTCGCGATCGACCCACCTATCATTTCCTGATCGGGGGCCAGTTTGTTGCCCACCCGCCCGGCTGGCCCGACAATCTGCAACCGCGCGAGGATTACATCGACTACGATGTGACGATCTGCAAAGCACACGATCCGATCGTGCAGGGTATCAAGAGCTTTCGCCTGACATCCGAGCAGTATTACATGCTGGTCGATCCCAGTAACGACGTTCTGGCCACGACGACTTTTTCCGGTGACCACCTGTGGTGGATCGAGGGGACGGTCATTCCCGTTGTGTGGAAACGACGCTGGGACAAGGGCCGCGTGTTCTACTGCTCTATCGGGCATGAACTGGATGATCTGAAAATCCCGCAAGTCACTGAAATCATCCGGCGCGGTAGCCTTTGGGCTGCCAAGGCGTCTGCATGACACGTTCACACTGAACACCCTCACACTGACGAAAAAGGACAGCCCATGAAACTTGTTCGCTATGGCGCAGCCGGGGCCGAAAAACCCGGCTTGATCGATGCATCTGGTCGCGTGCGCGATCTGTCCGGGGTGGTGACGGACATTGGTGGTGACACGCTGCGGCAATCTGGGCTGAACGCGTTGCGCGGCATCGACATTGAAACACTTCCTCTCGTCGCGGGCATGCCGCAAGAGGATTTGCGGCTTGGTCCGTGCGTCGGTGGCATTGGAAAATTCATCTGCATCGGTCTCAACTACGCTGATCACGCCGAAGAGGCGGGCATGCCCGTCCCACCGGAGCCGGTGATTTTCAACAAATGGACGTCGGCCGTTGTTGGTCCCAATGATGACATTCAGGTTCCTCGCGGGTCAGTCAAAACCGATTGGGAGGTCGAGTTGGGCGTCGTGATCGGCGAACCCGGTGCCTATATCGATGAGGCGGACGCGATGAACCACGTGGCGGGCTTTTGTGTCATTAACGACGTGTCCGAACGCGAGTTTCAGCTGGACCGTGCGGGGACATGGGACAAGGGCAAGGGCTGTGACACCTTTGGGCCAACGGGCCCGTGGCTGGCGACCCAAGATGAAGTGGCAGATATGGACGATTTGGACATGTGGCTGGATGTCGACGGCGAACGCATGCAATCGGGCTCGACGGCCACTCTGATCTACAAAATTCCGCATTTGGTCGCCTATTGCAGCCGTTTCATGAGCTTGCAGTCGGGGGATGTCATTTCGACAGGCACACCGCCGGGCGTCGGCATGGGCCAGTCGCCGCAGCGTTATCTGCACGGCGGCGAGGTCGTGACACTGGGCATCGCTGGTTTAGGTGTGCAAGCATCGCGGGTGTTGCCAGCCCTTTGAGGGTCGTCGTTCAGTTTATGCGATCATTTGACCGGACGGGTTGTCAGACCGCTGGGTGGGCGGCACTTACGCTTGGTTAAGGCTTGTGTCGGCCACGCGCAACTCTGCTCTGACCCGCGCGACCGTGTCTTCAATCGATCCAGAGGCTGAAATGACGCGCCAATCTCTGGGCCGCGCATAACGGGCGTATTGCACCCGCACGACATCCGCGTCGGCATCTGAAGCATCACCCTGCCGTGCAGATACCCGGTTGATCAGTATCTTCAAGGGGGCATCCAACCAAAAACGGTGCAACGATGTCTGCGAGCTTGACGCTAAGGCTGTTGCCTTTTCCCGGTCGTTGGGATCCAGAAACGTGGCATCGATCAAGACGGAGTGGCCCGTCTTGAGAATTCTTTCCGCTCGCTGAATGACCCTGTCATAGATGGCCGCACGTGCTTCTGGCGTATAGGCGGACGCTGCAAGATTGCTTTGGGCGTCAGATCCTTGCAACGCCTTGCGTTCGGTATCACTGCGCAAGAGAATCGCACCGGGCACCGACCCGATTTGCGGGGCGACTTCCTGTGCAACGGTTGACTTGCCACTTCCCGACAATCCTCCGACCAGCACAAGCGTGGGTTCAGGCGGCGTCAGAACTGCCAGCGCTTCGGTGAGATAACGTGCGGCGTCATCGCTTAACGGTGTTCCCGTCGCGCGCGCCGTTTGTGCCAGCACCATCGCGCGGATTGCGGCACGGACCGCCATAAATAGAGGCAGTGCCGCCAGCCCGTCGTCCTCGCGCCCCAGGGCCGCCAGCAGATAGGCACCAAGCACGATATTGGCTGCACGATGCAGAGCACGATGTTGCAAATCCATGATCAGAAACGCCAGATCGTAAAGGACATCGCATGTCCCCAGAACTTCGTCGAATTCCAGCGCGTCAAATGGTACAGGTTTGCCGTTCAGAATGACCAAATTACCCAGATGCAGATCGCCGTGGCAGCGGCGAATATGACCGTCTGCACTGCGTTGGCGCAAGAGGGTGGCAATACCGTTCAGCGCAGCGCGGCTTTGCGCGTGAAATTGGGCAATCAGTGCTGCGTCCAGCATGTCACCCAGTTCTGCAAATTCCCGGTCCAACTCATCCAAAATATCGGTGATGAGCGCGGCACCGTCCGCAGTGCGCTGCGGTGCGCTTGTGTGATAGTCAAACACGCCCTGCCCAAGATCGCGGGCAAGTGCATCATCCAGTCGGCCCGCATCCGCAATCGCCGACACCTCATCCGACGCAGGGAACCGCTTCATTTGCAGCACCCATTCAACGGGCGTCCCGTCACCATTCAGCGCAAGGCGTCCATCTGCCTGACGCGTGACGGGTATGACAGCTTTGTAAATTTCGGGGGCGACGGGTTGGTTCAGCGTGAGTTCGCGGCGCAGCATCTTTTCGCGCAAATCAAGCGTCGACAGATCCATATAGTCGTACCGCACCGCGCGCTTGATCTTGAGCGCAACGTCGCCCGACAGAAAGATGAGTGCACCATGCGTTTGTACGACCTCGACGGGCGTGCCGCCGGGATGGGCATCGCGGGATGACAGAAACGCGATCACTTCAGTCTGGGCGTTGGTCTCTTTTGCATTTGGGTCCATGGGGTCAGCGTGCCTCCAGTGCGGTGCGATACGCGCCCGGACACAAGGTTTCCACCTGCTTGGGTTTCATCGCTTGGCCGTCCAGCCCAAAGGCATCCAGTGCGGCACCCTGTCTGATCAGAAACGCGATCGGTCGTTTGTGTCCAGTTACGAAAACTGCCCCGTGACTTTGATGTTCGGTCACCTTGCATTCGGATATCACCATAATCCGCAATGGCCCGACCGTCATCATCCGATCCAGAGCAACCGTCATCGGAAGGGTCCGAACGCACGCCATGCAAATTGTGCGACAGGAACGAGCATCGCGGCAACCGTGAAACGGACGACTGCCGTCAAACTGCCATTCAGGCATCTTTTGGTAAAATCCGGACGCAGGTCCAGTGAAACCGATGCGGGCAGGGGGGTTGCAAATTGTAGCGGCATCAGCAGCCCGCACAGCTGACCGGTATCCGCAGGATCGCTCAGGCCATACTCTGCGTCGATGTGCAGTTCGGTCAGATGAATACGCTGTAATATGCCTTTGACCAGTGATGGCACAGCCCGGACGACAGCGCCTTGGACGCGCTTGTGCCGCGACGGTTCGTGGTGCTTTTGGTTTGCTTTTGGTTTGGCGTCAGATTGCTTGCCAGTGTCTGCTGCCAGTCTGAGGCGGGGGGCCAGTCCGGCCAGCGCACGTACTTCGATGCGATAGGCGAATTTCGGTGACGTCGTCAGATGCACCCTGAGAACGAGCGGGGTGATCAGGGCCAAACCGACCAAGGCCAGCATTCCAAGCAAAAGCCAAAAGATAATCGCGACCAGCACGTACATTGCAAGTCAGGCGTCCGATTTGCTTTTTGTCGCGGCCATTTTGTCCATAACTGTCGTCGCAGCTTTGGCGGCGATCTCGGTTATATTTGTCAATGCGCCTTTGATGGATTCAACGCGTGCGCCGTCCTTGTCAAAGATGATGGCACCTAAGGGTTTGATCCCGCCGCCCGCACCTGTACCAGCCGAATTCCCCGATTTCTGAGCGGCTTTGCCGCCTGCGCCAAAACCGAACCCGTAGCTGACAATCGGGATAACCGAGGCTCCTTCGCGTTCAATCGGATCGCCAAGCACGTTCTTTGCATTCAGCAACTGTTCCAGTTCCTCCACTGTGCCTTTCAGTAGTTTGTCAACGTCTTCCATCGGTCGCTCCTAAGCTGTTGGGGTATGATTGCTGTGACTAACGGCGAATGGTCAGGGCCAATTGACACGAGTCAATTGTCGCGCGCGAATTCGGACAGCGTGCCTGCCGCAGGATCAGGAATTGATCAGTATCAACTTACTTTGATCGGCAGACCGTAACGTCGGCTCAAAAAGGAGCATGTTGCGATGTGTTGGAGCATGGAGGCATCGATTGGCATGGTGGCCGTTGGCACAGTTGCATCTGCCGTCGCGTATCGGCGTGGTGAGCCGCCTGCACTTTGGCTGACATTGGGCTTCTTCACAGTCATGTAGGCTTTGCAGGTCGCAGGATACGGTGTGCTTGACCAATGCGGGACACCTGCCAACACGACCACGACGGTGTTGTCGTATCTGCATATCGCGATCCAGCCCTTCTTCATCAATGCGTTCACGCTGGAACTTGTTCCCGAAGGTGTCAAACGGCGCGTACGGGTCTGGGTCTATGCCGCTTGTGCGGTGTCATTGCTTGTGATGCTGGCGCAAATCATACCATCACCCCAGCTGGGTGACTGCCAACCCGGTAGCGCATTATGCGCTGAAAGATGGTGCACGGTTTCGGGCGATTGGCATATTGCATGGGATGTCCCCTACAACGGTCTGGTCGTGAGAGCGGAGCGTGTGATTGGCATATATTCTGGATTTCCAACCTATTTGATTGCCGCATTCATCTTGCCGCTTATTTATGGGGCGTGGCGGTTTGTCCTTGTTCATGCGGCAGCCGGACCGATCCTTGCATCCTACCTGACAACAAATCCAAACGAGATGCCTGCGATCTGGTGCCTGTTCTCCATCGCGATATTGCTCATCAGTCTGAGCCCCGTTGTAAGGCAAGCGGTTTCAACAACGCGGTGGTGGGGCAGGTGTGTTGCGTCTGGCTAGGTCTGTCATCCGCGGGCGTGCGCGGCGTTGAATTGAACGCCGCACTTTGTGGCAAATTGACAAAAAACAATTCGGATATGTGCGCAGCGCGATAGCCTTCTCTTCACATCCCAGTGGATGCTTAAGTGGTATCTGCGCCTCTCGGCTCGCTTCCTGGAGCCAAGGGGTGCATTTTTGCCAGAGGTGCGGGAACGAAGTTCGCGTGCCCCTCGCTTCGGCAGTTCAGTACCTTTTCGCTTTACGCCAATGAAATTTGACCTGGGTCAACGCCTTGGTGTGTTTTGCCGTTCATAATAGAATACTGGGACAGGGTGAATTTAACGATAGGCATTGCACTACTGGTCAAGCCCGGGAAAATTATCCTACAATCTGATCGCAACGCCGACACCCGGAGAATTCCTGATGGCACAAAAGCCAGAAAAGCCATCACCGAAATCCAAAGCCAAGGCGGCGGCGAAACCCGAGCGCAAGCGGTCGAGCCGAAATCAGGCATCCGAGTCAAAGTCGCCCAAATCAACCGCAGCCGTCGCATTGACGCCGGTCGTAGGTCTGGGCGCATCCGCCGGTGGCTTGCAAGCCTTTACGGATTTCTTTGAAGCGATGCCGGACAATGCGGGCATGGCATTTGTCATCATTTACCATGTAGATCCCAACCACAAAAGCCTGATGGCCGATCTGCTTTCCAAGCACACGAAGATGTCGGTGGAACTGGCGTCAGACCAGACACCGATCGAGCCGGATCATGTGTATATCATACCGCCCAAGGAATTTCTTTGGATCGAAGACGGTGTTTTGCGCTTGAAGGAACCTTCGGAACCGCGCGGAACGCGGTTGCCGATCGACTTTTTCTTGCGTTCGCTGTCAGCAGATCAAAAACAAGGTGCTGTGGCGATCATTCTGTCCGGTACGGGCAGCGACGGCACGGCAGGCATTCGCAGCATCAAGGAAAACGGCGGGATGGTTCTGGTACAGGACCCGAATGAAGCCGCCTATGACGGTATGCCGCGCAGCGCGATTGCGACAGGTTCGGTCGATCACATACTGCCGGTTTCCAAGATGCCCGCAGTCATTTCCGACTACACCAAGCATCCCTACATCAAAAAGGGATCGCCCTCCAAGATGCTGGGCGAGAAGGCACGCGGGGCATTGTCCGAGATCATCACGGTCTTGAAGGCCCATACCCCAATCTTGAAGGCCCATACCCCAATCGACTTCGGATGCTACAAGGAAGGGACTCTCCTGCGCCGGATCGAACGGCGCATGGCGCTGCGTCACATGGAAAGTTCGACGGACTATCTGGCGTTGCTCAAGGATTCGACGGACGAAGCGGAAAAGCTGTGTTCTGACCTGCTGATCTGCGTCACGTCTTTCTTTCGCGACCCAGAGGTATTCGAGTATCTTGCCGACAACGTCATTCACGATTTGGTCGTGAACCGCGCATCGGGCCAACCGATCCGGATTTGGGTACCTGCCTGCGCGACGGGCGAGGAAGCCTATTCGCTGGCGATTCTGGTGATCGAGAAAATCGAAGCCTTGCGCAAGGACGTAAAACTGCAGGTTTTTGCATCAGACGTCGATGAATATGCGTTGTCGATCGCGCGGGCAGGCGTTTACCCGGATTCAATCGCAGGCGATTTGTCACCCGCGCGGCTGAGCCGATTTTTCGAAAAGGAAGACCATTCCTATCGCGTGAAGCCGGACCTGCGCGGGGCCGTCGTTTTCGCCCGCCAGAACATCCTTGCCGATGCGCCTTTTTCCAAGCTTGACCTGATCTCTTGCCGGAACTTGCTGATTTACCTGAACGAGCAGGCGCAGGAACGCATCATCCAAATGTTCCACTTCGCCCTGAAGGAGGACGGGCTGCTGGTTTTGGGGTCGTCCGAGACAGCAAACAATCACGAGGTTTTCTTCAAACCGCTGTCCAAAAAACACAGACTGTACCAAAGGGTTGGAGGCGGGTTGCATCGCAATTTTGATTTCCCGACCACGGTCAACCGTGCCTTTGGACAGTCGACTGCCGCCTTGCGCGGCGCAGACGCGAGCCGTGGACGACAGCTTGCCGAACTCAGCAACAAGCTGTTGGTCGACCGGTATGCGCCAGCGGCCGTTCTGATAAACGCCCGCATGGAGGTGCTGTTCGTGCAGGGCCCGGCGGATCAGTACCTCAAGGTGCCAACGGGCGAAGCCAGTCAGGATTTGCTTGCCATGGCCCGCGAAGGGTTGCGCGCTAAACTTGGCAGCACGATCCGCAGGGCATTCAAGACAGACGAGGATGTGACCGCGTCAGGGACTGTGGCACGTGCGGGCCGGAATATTCCCGTCCTCATCGGCGCGCTGCCGATGTTCGCGGATGGGAGCAAGCTGTTGCTTGTGACCTTTGCGGACAAGCCTTTTAAAGAGGTAACAGCCGTCTCTGATGAGGCACCAAAGGACAGCACACTGCAGTCCCAGCTTGAGCAGGAGCTTGAGACGACGCGGTCCGAACTTCAGAATACCATCCGGGAATACGAACGCTCGACCGAAGAGTTGAAGGCGTCCAACGAAGAAGCGATGTCGATGAACGAAGAGTTCCAGTCGACCAACGAAGAGCTGGAAACTTCAAAGGAAGAGTTGCAGTCGCTAAACGAGGAGTTGACGACGCTCAATACCGAGCTTCAGCAAAAGGTCGAGGACGAGCGGCGTCTGACGGACGATCTGAATAACCTGTTGTCGAGTTCCGGGATCGCGACACTGTTTCTGGATCGCGATCTCAAGATCATGGGGTTCACGCCCGCTACCCGACAGCTGTTCAACGTCATTGCCAATGATGTGGGCCGCCCCTTTAGTGATATCACGGGCAAGATAGATGATGCCAAGTTGCTGGAAGATGCCACACAGGTTCTGCAGGACCTGATCCCATCTGAATTAGAAGTGAAGGCCGTCGGTGACAGATGGTTCATCAGACGAATTCTGCCTTACCGGACCCAAGCCGGTAAGATCGAAGGCTTGGTCATCACCTTCTCGGACGTTACGAACCTCAAGGCCTTGCAGCAAGCGCATAAAGTCGCGCTTGAATTCGCCGAAGCGATCGTCGGAACCGTGCGCGACCCGATGCTGGTGCTGGATGAAGACCTCTATGTGATCAAAGCAAGCCGTTCATTTTTGCAGGCATTCGAGATGACATCGGATGACACTGAGGGCAAGTATTTGTTTGCATTGGAAAACGGCCAGTGGGATCAGCCGACCTTGCGCAGTATGCTTGAGCGTATCGTGCCAGACGAAACCACGGTTGAAGGTCATGAGATCGTTATCAACCGCAAGGGCAAGACTGCGCAAACCATGGTGGTCAACGCCCGCCGGTTGCGAAACGTTGCTGACGAGCGTGATTTGATCCTCTTGGCTATGGAGGACGCCACCGATCGGCTGCAGGCCCAGACACGCCTTGAAGAACGCGAGGCGCGGCTGAGTGCGGTTCTGGATGCCGCCCCAGAGGCGATTATCACCATCGACGAACAAGGCATCATCACCAGTTACAGCCCGGCGGCACTGAACATGTTGGGCTATACGGCTGCAGAGGTGGTTGGTCGCAACGTCAAAATTCTAATGCCCGAACCACACCGCGATAAGCATGATGGCTACCTGACCCATTATAAGGAAACCGGAGAAAAGAAGATTATCGGCGTCGGTCGCGAGATGAACGCGCGGCGCAAGGATGGCACCGAAGTGCCGATCCGGCTTACCGTTGCGGAATGGTGGATCGACGGCGAACGGAATTTCACCGGGGTACTGCATGATCTGACGGAAGACATGAAACGCCGCGACGCCCTGCAAAGAGCCCAGAAAATGGAGGCTGTGGGGCAGCTGACCGGGGGCATCGCCCATGATTTTAACAACCTGCTGACAGTGATCATCGGCAATCTGGAATTGCTTGAGATGAATTTGGGTGATTTCCCCAAAAAAGAATTGTTGAGCGAGGCGCTTGAAGCCTCTGAGCTTGGCGCAAAGCTGACTGCGCAATTGCTGACGTTTTCCCGCAAACAGGCGCTGGAACCTGAAACCCTTTCGCTGAATGATCTGGTGCAGTCTATCAAGCCGCTTTTGAAACGGACGCTGACGGACAACATTTCAATTGAAACCGATCTGGCCGACGATTTGGTCATGACAATGACTGACGCCGGCTTGGTGGAAAACGCCATTCTGAACCTCGCGATCAATGCGCGTGATGCCATGCCCAAAGGTGGCACCCTGACGATCGAGACCAAGAATGTGACGCTGGACAAGGATTACACCGCCGGACAGGAGGATATCGAACCCGGTGCATATGTCGCCCTGTCTGTGACGGACACCGGCACTGGCATGTCCCCCGAGGTGAGCGCACGCGCATTCGAGCCGTTTTTCACCACCAAGGAGGTTGGCGCGGGATCTGGCCTTGGTCTCAGTATGGTTTATGGCTTTGCCAAGCAGTCGGGCGGTCATTTGGCGATTTACAGCGAAGAGGGGTTGGGCACGACTGTCACGCTGTACCTTCCACCTTCCAACAAGGGTGTCCCGGCTGTCGTGACACCCGTTGAAAATGATATTCCGCAATCAGGCCAAGAGACCATTCTGGTCGTCGAGGATGACCCCCGCGTCCGGCGGCTGACCGTGACCCGTCTGGAGGATTTGGGGTATCAGACCCTGGCCGTCGAAAACGGCCCTGCCGCACTAGAGGTGCTGCGCAGCAATGACGGGATCAATCTTGTCCTTTCGGACATCGTGATGCCCGGCGCCATGACTGGCTTTGACGTGGCGGATCAGGCGCTTGCGATCAATCCCGCGCTCAAGATCCTGCTTGCGACCGGTTACGCCAGTGGCGGCGAAACAACGGTTGGCGAGGCCAAGCACCGTCATCCTCTTTTGCGCAAACCCTATAGCTTGCGTGACCTTGCGCAGGCGTTGAGAAATTTGCTCGATTGATCCTGAACTGCTTTTGTCTCTCCGATTGAAGTGCTTGCGTCGGACGCGATGACTTCGGGGGGGTATTGCCGCAACTTGGCCAAGCTCTTTTTGGGCATCTTCAAGTCTGTGCGGCAGACACCGCAGGCGAACGTGTTGTGGTCCGCAGTCCGGCACCGCTTCACGTACCAATTTGGACGAGCCATCCCTCTGGGCCATAGTACGCCTGTGTTTTCCTTTGGATGCATTGGACTCTAGCCAAAGCGCAGGGCGGGGAAATGATGTTGATAAATTCGACCTGTTGCCGCTCCATTCCTTTGTAGTCGGGTGATCAGCAGACTTCTGCTGGTTTGGAAACGTTGTCGTACGCCTCTTGATTGGAATCAATTTAACCAAATATTTTTGACGCATTGATCATGTTCGTACCAAGTCACTTAGGGAGGTTAGAGACACGACATGAGAGAGATTGGCAATCAACCTGACATCTTTTGGAAACTTGCCCCGGGGGGTCACTGTGTTCCTTTCCATCACGTGTCAGAACGACCGGAACTGACCCCTGAATTGCAGAAGTATCTGCACATTCTGGGCCCCACACCGAAACGGTGTCTCGAAATGTTTACGGACCTTGGCCTGTCGGATGATGAGATCGGGCAATACTTTCGGATGCCCAGCAAACGTGTCACGGAACTTCGGGACATCTGGAATATTGGCGCAAGTATGTGACGCGTCCGGGCGTGGCGAAAAGGTCCGTGTCAGGACGTATCGCCGTGCAGGCTATCTGACTGTGACGACAGCACATTCCGCGTGATGCAGCACCTTTTGCGACACGCTGCCCAGAACGGTGCTTTTGAGTGTCCCAAGCCCGCGCGAGCCGACAATGATCATGTCGGCGTGATGCTCTATCGCTGTTTTCAGGATCTCTTCGGCTGCGTCGCCGGACCGGACCGAAGTCTTCACGTGCTGTGCACCTTTTTCCTTGCACCGCGCCGTGGCCCGGCGAACGATCTGATCACCCAGCGCCGAGATGATCTTGGCGGTTCTGGCATCGTCCGTCGCGCCACCCAAAAGCTCGGGATGACTGCCAGTTGCATAAGAGAGGCCGGGCGAAACGATTGTATACGCTTCCTTAACGAGGTGTTCGACCTCGGCCATATGAACCAGTTCTTTGGAGGGGCGGCCGTGCATCAGCACGTGCACGATGAAAAGATCGGCGTTCAGCTTGGCCGCCAGTTCACCAGCCAAGTCGGTTGCACGTTGCGAATTCAGTGATCCATCGACGGCCAGTAGAAGTTTATCGATCATGGGTTTGATCCTTGAATGAATTGATTTGCGCGTTGGATGCTTGGACGGGCGGGTGCCTCTGTCCGCTTTGCGCGACAAGGACAGGTTTTCGAGTGCCATCCATCAGCGGCCGGGGTGCCATGCGTCCGGGGTCATACAAATAGTCACGTGTCAGCGGTACTGCATCGACGCGGCGCGACAGTTGCATCTGAAAAACGACTTGGGGGGCGTAGCGAAATGTTTGCTCGCATGCCACGAGGTAAAAGCGCCACATCCGTACAAAGCGATCGTCATACAGCCCGCGCACCTCATCCTCGTGGGCGCAAAATCGATCATACCAATGTCGCAACGTATAGGCATAATGCAAACGCCAGCATTCAATGTCCGTGGACCACAGCCTGTTCTGTTCGACTGCGGTCATGACCTCGGAGAGGGCGGGAATGTAGCCACCGGGAAAGACATATTTTGCGATCCAGGGATTGGTGGCTTTCGCAGGCGCAGCCCAGCCGATTGTGTGGATCAGGGCGATCCCGTCCGGCGACAGCCGATTTCGAATGGTGGCAAAGTAGTCACCATAATGGGGCAAACCAACGTGTTCGAACATACCGACAGAGACAATTCGATCGAACGTGCCCTCGACTTGACGATAGTCGCAAAGCCGGAACGTAACCCGATCTGACAGCCCTTCGCGCGCGGCCCTTTCAGTTGCAAAGGCATACTGTTCCTCGGACAGCGTAATCCCGACCACCCTTGCACCATGATCCCGCGCAAGTGTCAGCGCCATGCCGCCCCAGCCGCAACCGATATCGAGAATGGTCATGCCAGGCCTGATCAACAGCTTGCGCGCGATATGAGCCTTCTTGTCCGCTTGCGCCTGCTCCAGTGTGGCATTTGTCGTCTGAAAGTAACCACAGGAATACTGACGGTCGTCGTCCAGAAACAGATCGAACAACTGCCCCGAGAGATCATAGTGATGCGCCACGTTCAGTTTTGATCGGGTCAGCAGGTTTTTCTGGGAAAGTCCGCGCATGCTCGCACGCGACAATTCAGATAGTTTCTGCCACCAGACCGGGGTCGTGTCTGCATTCCGAACGTTATGAACAACGATCGCGAGCAGGCCGTGCAGGTCATCACCGTCAATCACCAAAGTTCCGTTCATGTACGCTTCGCCCAAGGCCAGTTCCGGGTTCAAAACAAAATGCCGAATGGTTGCCGCATCCAGCAGGCGCACGGTCACTGGCGTATCGGATGGATCGCCGTAGTCGCCTGTCTGTCCTTGGGGCATGACGACACGCAACGACCCCACTTTGATGAGACTGCGAAGCAATCTATCGAGCGCATGTTGCCAAATCCCGGTCATCGGCCCGAGCCTCTTGTATCGGTTGTCAATTCCGGTGGCCGCTGATTGCTCTGCATAGCAAGGATCAATTGCCAGACTGATCGTGCGACTGAACAGCCAAGGTAAAGGGATTGCGTTCGCAGATCAGCTAGGCAGGTGATCTGCCATAGCGAGAAAGGATCGCTTGATATTATTGAAATTTGTTGTCGCATGCCAAAAGCTTAGCTCGCCTTGGGCTGTATCGTTTGATTTTGGTCAATCGTCGGGGCGGTACGCGTTTGCGGTGTCTGCATCAGCGATCTTCAGACAAAAATACGCACAAATCGCGGTGGCCCTGTTGCGCTTGTGTTCCGGTCTTTTGCCTGCAACCAGGCAACCTTTCGTTCGAAGGCCAAGGGACTTTGCAAGCCAAAAGCCTGCCTGCCCAACGACTTCCGTTATAGCTGAATGGACTCTACTGTTGACACCCATGGCCGAAGCCTATCAGGCGCTCGCTGTTTTTTTAGTCGCGCGCAATCTGTCTTGGATCGGGGTACGGTGCCTGATCCGGATCGGTCGGATGCTTGTCCGACACCTTTTGGAACGGTCGTTGCGAGCGGTCAATGCCATTAGAAATCCGCATACATATCATCCCCCACATGGCTTGCAGCATGGAGGAAGAAATGACTGACAAGGAACTACGACTGGATATCATCGACGAGCTTGATTTCGAACCAAGCTTTGATGCTGCCGACATCGGCGTGGCCGTCGATCAGGGTGTTGTAACGCTGACAGGGCATGTCCGCAACTACAGCGACAAGATCACGACGCTGGATATCGTTGAAAATGTCATCGGTGTCCGTGCGATCGCCGACGAAATCGAGGTCCGGCCCATTGGTGCCCATATCACAGCTGACGATGAGATCGCGAAACGCGTGGTCAATTCGCTGAAGTGGAACACATCGGTACCCGAAGACAAGGTCCATATCACCGTCGCCAAGGGCCGGGTCACACTCGAGGGCGATGTGGAATGGCGGTATCAGGCTGATGCCGCAGCACGGGCCATCGGTCGGCTGACGGGTGTCACTGGCATCAACAATCATCTCAAGGTCCGGCCGTCCATAAAGGCCTCGGACGTATCGGAGCGGATCAGAAAGACCCTCATGCGCGACGCGGAACTTGATGCCTCGGGTATCCGGGTGGCGGTTCATGACGGGACCGTGACGCTTGAGGGCAAAGTCCGCTATCTGGGCGAACGCAAGAGCGCGGAGCGCGCGGCATGGGCAGCCCCCGGGGTGACCAACGTCGTCGATCATCTCGCGGTGCAATAACCGCCATATTGAAACCGGATGGCGCGGCGATTTGCCGGGTCATCCGAACCCTGCAAGCAGATCATCACCCGGTCAGGCATTCGGCCCCGCGCTCATGCGCCCCTCCGATGTTCGGGGCTTGGCGAGTGATGCGCGCCTAGCGGGTGTGCCCTCTCGAGTGCGGATCAGTTGACTGCGATCAATGCGCGAGGGTGCGCACTTGAGGCAGGTTTGAAACGGAATTGACAAAGGGACATAGCCCTCATGGCGATAGAACCTGAAAGCTCTGAACAAAAGGACGCAACGCTTGCGGTTGGCGGTGACCCTTCTGAGCCAGTGCCACCGGAAGAACCGGTGACGCCGCCAAACGAGACGCCAGAACCTCCACCGCCGGAATACCCCGAACCGCCGGGTGAAATTCCGCCCGGACCGCCGCCGGATGTGCCCCAACCACCCGACGAATTGCCACCCGCACCTCCACCCGAGGCTCTGCCCGGGAGGCGCGATGGAGTAATCGTGGACAGGTTTGGACCGATCTAGCGGAAATTTTCCGGTCAAAGGAGACCCTGAGAGGAAACCTGAAATGCCCACCTATGATACGCTTCGCAAGGACATGGTCGAACGTCAGATCAGGGCGCGCGGGGTGCGCGATCCGCTGGTTCTGGCTTCGATGGCACGCGTTCCGCGCGAGCACTTCGTGCCGGACCATCTCAAAGCTCAGGCGTATCGGGACCGTCCGCTGCGCATAGATGCCGGGCAAACCATCTCGCAACCCTATGTCGTGGCCTACATGATCGAGGGACTGTCGCTCAAGGGGGGCGAAAAGGTGCTCGAGATCGGCGCGGGGTCGGGCTATGTGGCCGCCGTTCTGGCGGAGATCGCGGGCGAGGTTTATACCATAGAACACCACGGAACGCGCGCTGCGAGAGCGTCGGCAGCGCTTCAGGATGCCGGTTATACAAATGTTCACGTCTTTCACGGGGACGGCACCCGCGGCTGGGAAGACGAGGCCCCGTTCGATGCGATCCTTGTGTCTGCCGGCGCACCCTTTGTGCCCGAAACGCTCAAGTCCCAATTGGCCACTGGGGGGCGGATGGTGGTGCCTGTCGGCAGCGACCCGCGGGCGCAGGAACTGGTGCGCGTGACACGGCGCGACAAGGGACAGTTCGACCGCGAGGATCTGGCCGATCTGCGCTTTGTGCCCGCTATCGGCGAACAGGACTGGGAGGGCGAGCCAGAGGATGCCCAAACGGCACCGC
>ENA-OQVM01000200-OQVM01000200.1-marine-metagenome-genome-assembly--contig:-NODE-200-length-97585-cov-17.136071_pt1 | contig 97585 bp, 88 predicted proteins | sample MGYA00237776_ERZ505498 | MGnify/ENA primary metagenome ERZ505498 (study PRJEB26159, sample SAMN06265151) | marine metagenome | isolation source: Helgoland LTER site | place: Germany:Helgoland, sampling... | reverse complement strand
ATGGTAACAATTAGATTGGCTCGTGGCGGCTCTAAAAAACGCCCGTTTTACCACCTCACAGTTTCTGATTCGCGCAAAGCTCGCGATGCTCGTTACATTGAGCGTATTGGTTTCTTTAACCCAATTGCCCGCGGCGGAGAAGAGCGTTTGCGTGTAGACCTTGAGCGTGTTGCCTACTGGCAGGGCCAGGGTGCGCAGATCAGCGAGCGTGTTTCTGCACTGGTTAAAGAGGCTGCGAAAGTAGCAGCTTAACTGGTTCTGCAGCCCGGGAGTCTCCTTTGGAAACACTGATTGTTGGGCGGATTACAGCGGTATTTGGTGTGCGGGGATGGGTCAAGGTCCATTCTTATACAGAGCAGTTAGAAGCAGTATTTAACTACCAACCCTGGTGGATTGATACGCCAGAGGGTCGACAGCAGGTCCTGGTGGACGACTGGAAGCGCCATGGTGATGGACTGGTAGTGCATATAAAAGGTGTGGACGATCGAGATATCGCTCGCGCCTGGTGTCAGCAAGATATCCGGGTAGATAAAGCGCTGTTACCCGATCTCAGTAAAGAGGAGTTTTACTGGCATCAGCTTGAGGGACTTGTGGTTACAAGCTCTTTTGAGGGACAGGAGATTCGCCTGGGTGTGGTGAAGTCTCTGCTGGAAACCGGTGCCAACGATGTGCTGGTGGTTGAGGGAGACGCCCAGAGCGTCGATCGTGAAGAGCGGTTAATCCCTTACGCAGAGCAGTTTGTCACCAGTATCGACGTCGAGAACGGAACCATCGGCGTAATTTGGGACCCGGGGTTCTAGGGGTTCCCATTAAGTAGGTTCGGGCGCAGAGGTGAGATGAATGAAAATTGCATTGATTACCCTGTTCCCAGAGATGTTTGCAGCAGTGACCGACTACGGTATCAGCGGTCGCGCAGTTAAACAGGGGTTGCTGGAGATAGCCAGCTACAACCCGAGAGATTTTACCGAAGATCGTCATGAGACGGTTGACGACCGGCCCTACGGGGGCGGGCCAGGCATGGTAATGCTGATAGAGCCCTTGCGCAGAGCCATATCAGCCGCCAGAGAATGGACAGATAACCAGGCGCCTGTAGTGTATCTGTCCCCCCAGGGTACTGTGCTTAACCAGAGTGCAGTCAATGGTTTTGCCGAGCAGCAGTCACTGATACTGGTGGCGGGTCGCTACGAAGGTATCGACGAGCGGTTGATACAGATGGAAGTCGATGAGGAGTGGTCTATCGGAGACTATGTGCTCAGCGGCGGCGAAATACCGGCGATGGTGCTTATAGATGCACTGATACGTCAACTCCCCGGGGCGCTGGGGCACAAGGATTCCGCCGAACAGGACTCCTTTGCGGAGGGTCTGCTGGACTGCCCGCACTACACCAGGCCAGAGCAATACGAAGGCCAGGGGGTTCCAGAAGTGCTGCTCTCTGGCAACCACGAAAAGATTAGACGTTGGCGTTTGCAGCAGTCACTGCTGCGAACCCAGCAAAGAAGACCAGATTTATTGGACAGCCTCAAGCTCAATACTGAGCAACAGGCCTTACTCAAGGAAGCGAGTGCTGCGCTGGCAGATGATGACAAAGGATAGTGTTCATCCTCTCTGTATAGAGCTCTAAATCAGGTGGCTCAGCCACCAACCAATGAAAATTGAGGAGCAAGAAAATGACTAGCAAGACCAATATTATCGCTGCCCTGGAAAAAGAGCAGATGACTAAAGAAATTCCTGATTTCAGCCCAGGTGACACCCTGGTTGTTCAGGTAAAGGTAAAGGAAGGCACCCGCGAGCGTCTTCAGGCCTTTGAAGGTGTGGTTCTGGCCAAGAAAAACCGCCAGCTAAACTCTGCGTTTACCGTGCGCAAAATTTCTAACGGTATCGGCGTAGAGCGTACTTTCCAGACTTACAGCCCACTGGTTGACAGCATTGAAGTTAAGCGTCGCGGTGCGGTCCGTCGTGCCAAGCTGTACTACCTGCGCGAGCGTTCAGGTCGATCTGCACGAATCAAGGAAAAGTTGGGCTAAGCGTTTAGCTTACCAACCAGCGAAAAGGCGACCCACAGGGTCGCCTTTTTTATTGCCAGGCAATAATTCCATACCTTGACAGCCAACCCCCATGGTCTATTGTTAATATTGCTTAGAGCAGAAATGTGAACTGGGTCACAGAAGAACTGTTATTGGCTTATTTCAAGCAGCTGAGGCAATGCCGAGGTAAGGAAGCTAGGACTGGATCGAGGGATTGGTTATGAAAAAATTATTTTTGGCAGCAGTTATTGTTCTCTGGCCATTGGCTGCCATACCAGCGCTGGCAGATACAGTTGATCTTCTCAGCATATGGGAAGCGGATAAGCCAAATGATCTGGGTGGAGTGGATGAAGATGGTGATGCTGCGGTTACTGATTTGCGGGTGATCTTACGCAATAATCCAAGGTCTGAGAGAGCTTTGGTGATGCTGGCTAATGCCTATGTGACCTCAGGTTCTCAACAGTTGGCCGACGATACCTTTCGCCAGGTGCTGGACATAAATCCTGGTAATATTCAGGCTGCCGTTCCAGTAATAAAAAGTTTATTGGAAAAGCAGGATTCAGACCGCTCGGAGCAGGTTATTGAAAATGCCCTTGTCCATTCGCCTGACAATGAGATTCTGCGCTCAATTCAGGCGCAAATAAAACTCTCTAATCAGGATATAGATGGCGGGCAGAAGATAATCTCGAAAATTCAGGCCAGTGGCGAAAACCCCGCGTTTGGGCACTATCTCTCTGGCCGAGCACTGCAGTCTCAAGGCAAATACAAGCAGGCGATTGCAAGTTATAAGCAGGCATTGGCGTTAAACCCGGATTTGACTCGCGCCCTCGAGAATCTGGCTCATTCCTATGGTCGTCTGGATCAGCAGGATGCTCTGCTGGATTACCTGCAAGCCTTTAGTGACGATCATCTCGATAATTTATCAGCATTTTCTATTATGGCGACAGTCCAGCGGCAACTAAAAGACTATACAGCCGCCATTGCCACCATAGAGCAGGGCCTGCAACGCCAAGATAAATGGGTGGGCGGCTACAGTGCACTGGCGGTCAATCACATATCCATGGGCAATACAGAGGCTGCCATAGACAATTATAAGCGGGGTCTGGCTGCACTGCCCAACAGTAATCTATTAAAAATGCTGTTGGCCTCTCTGTACGAAAGAGTTCGGGCCTTTGCAGATGCCAAAGCCCTCTACGAGTCTGTTTTGGCGGAAAACCCTGATCATCATGCGGTGATTAACAATCTGGCCAGTCTGCTGACTGATCAATTTGAGTCTAAGGAGAATATCAATCGAGCAGTTGCCCTGACTGAGCGTTTCGCCGACTCTGACCAGCCGTTCTTTATAGATACCTATGCCTGGGCACTGGTAAAATCTGGACTCCCGCAAGTGGCTGAGCCACTTTTTGCCAAGGCTACCAAAATTGCTCCTAATGTAGCGGTTATTCACTATCACCGAGCTATTGGTTTTAAGCGCTTGGGACGGCTTGATGAGGCGAGGCAGGCACTAATTTTGGCCCAGAGCAATCTGTCTGATCAAGACCCTCTAAGGGAGGCCATTGAGTTTGAACTCACCAGCCTTTAGATCTCATTTCAATTCCCTCTCAATAATAGCCTGGCAGTCCGACCCGGAGGGTGCTTTAAACAGTTAAAGCACCCGCCAAATACTTCGACCAGACCCTCCTCTTTTTTGATATGCTTAACCGCATTTGCTAACCGACAACCTATTGTTTGCTTACTTTTAAAAGCGCACACTTACGCTGAATCAGGCCTGGATGGATGGGTCGAACCGCACAACGGAAGTGAACTCAAGGAATGAAATTATGCACGTTCTTATTGTTGATGATCATGCTTTCGTCTGTGTTGGTCTCAAGGCAACTTTGAGTGAAGAGATTGATGATATCCAGGTCACCACCACCGATCATGGTGACACGGCTCTAAAGATACTGGCAAAAGAAAATATAGATCTGGCGATAGTGGATTTATTTATGCCCGGGGGTGCCGGTGGATTTAACTTTATTGAAATGCTCTGTGAAAGCTACCCAAAACTCCCTTTGATCGTATTATCGGCCTCTGAAAACCCTGCCCATATCCGCAAATGTCTCGATTTTGGTGCCACTGGTTTTGTTACTAAATCGGCGCCCAAAGATGCACTTTTTGAAGCTATAGCTAAGGCCCTATCGGGTGAGCGCTATGTGCCTGAATCACTCATTGAATCTATGCCGGAAGTAGCCCGTGTCATTGATGAGGTGGATTCGGGGGCTGATGTAGACATAATCTCAGGACTGGTCACCGACCGTCAAATGGACATTTTGCTGAGGATTACCCAGGGCCGCTCAAACAAGCAGATTGCCCGGGAGCTTAATCTGTCAGAAAACACTGTCAAGGTGCATGTTAGTGCCATGCTCAGAGCCCTGGGGCTTAGTAATAGAACACAGGCAGGAATACTGGGCCAGAAACTTGGCCTTGCCGATCCATCAGATACACATAAATATCCATAAATATATCAAGGGGTCGCGAGTGACTTATAAACGAGTGGGAAGCAAGAGGTTAGCATTTTGCCTTAGTTATTTCATGCTCACAGCTGTGTCAGCTGATGTGGTTACCGAGGATGATCTTCTGGCTGATATGCATCTGGTGTCCAGTGTGACTCATATGAATCAGACGCTGGATAAAACCCCTGCGGCAGTAACCATTATTGATCGTCGAACTATTCAGGCCTCAGCCGCTGTGGATGTGCTGGATCTGTTTCGGCTGGTTCCAGGATTTCGCGCCTACTATGTCAACGCCAATTTCCCTGGGGTAACCTACCACGCGCTGGGTGATGATAATCCTCGCCGTCTGGAAGTTAAAATAGATGGCCGCTCAGTTTACGAGTCCATTTTCTCTTCAGTGGAATGGACGACTCTGGGCATTGAGTTGGATGATATTGACTATATTGAAGTAGTGCGAGGGGGCAATGCCCCGGCAGATGGCAGCAATGCATTTTTAGCCTCTATTAATATAGTGACGCGGTCACCGCTGCAGGAAGCGGGCTGGAAAATTCACAGTCAGATTGGCAATGACAATATTCGTAATAATGCGATCAGTTACTCAGGACAGCTGGGGGCTGTACAGCACCGCACAGTGCTGCGTCATAGCAGTAATGATGGTTTTGAGGATTTTGCTGGCAACTATGCTGGTCAGTTTACGCAAATCGCTCTGGATGACGGCGCGGATACCACCACCTTTGGTTTTAGGGGACTCTGGACCCCTAGCGCCAAAGACAGTATTGAGTTGCAATTCGGTTTTAATGATAGTGAGGTGGGGATAGGCGACATAAACTACATTCTCAGGCAAATTGATTATCAGTATCAGCATCTGAACTGGTCGAGAATTAACAGTGACGGAAGTACTTTTGAATTTACCTCCTATCACAATAAATTTGATATTTCTGATCAAAAAGATGCCCTCACATTTTACCAGGCACTCAATTTCTTCCCAGAAGGCCCCCCCAAGGAGTCGCTGGCGCAGCTGCCGGATAAGCTAATTATTGAACCATCCCACAAGGCTATTTCGGAGCGCTGGGATTCTGAGTTTAGAGCCACCTTTGATCATAGGCACAATGTTCGTGCTGCCTATGGCGCTGCGTTAAGGCGTGATAAAGTAAAAAGTAATATGCTATTTGATATGTCTGATTCATCAGCTGAGAACTCCTCTCGAGTCTTTGCTCATTTTGAATGGCAGATGAGTGATAAATTAATCGCCAATACTGGTTTTTTGTCCGAATCAAAGGATGGTGGGTTGCCGGTTGGTTCTTATCGAATGGCGGTCAATTACCAGCTAGCCAACAACCATACTCTGAGACTGGGATTCAATCATGGTCATCGCGCTCCCACACTTCTCGAGAGTAATCAGTCTACTTTTGTTCGCTATGATGAAAATCTGATTCTGGATGGCGTTGTTGTCTCTGACTCAGATATTCATGCGGAAAAACTGATTAGCTCAGAACTGGGCTATACAGGTTCTCTGGTCAATGATCAGCTTCATTTGGATATGCGCCTGTTCTCAGAAAAAATGTCAGATGTTATTGCAGAGCGCCGAGAACAGTACCCCGATTTTGATGGGCAGCTCAATATTCGTGATAACACAGATTCTGTAACGGCTCGAGGTCTGGAATGGCAGGCTCAGTATCGGCCTAGCTCTCAGTTCTTGATTCATGCTAACTATAGTTTTGTTGATCTAACTCACAGTGCTTTTTATCGATCTACACCAGTAGAGGAAATTCGTGATTTAAGCGGAGTCAACCCAAAACATCTAGGTTCCCTATTGGTTAACTATGTAACCAATCGAGAGTTAAGCCTGAGTGCCATGCTGAGTCACCAGTCAAAGATCAGACATTTTTCAGGAAACGATGATGAGGGCTTTACTCGTCTTGATGTAAAGGCCGCTAAGAGCTGGCAGTTAGCTGGCAAGGATGCTGAAGTCGCGCTAACCATTCAAAATCTTGGCAGTGATTATCGTGAAAATTATTTCTATAACCAGTTTTCCACTCGTTATGTGCTGAGTTTAAAAATTGGCTTACTTTAAGTATCTATTCGACTATTTGATGTTATGAGATATACCCAAAAGCAATGAATATTTTTTATAAATGGCCATTCCGCTTTATCTCAACTAGGTATCTAGGTGCCTGGGTTCTGCTGTGTATTATATTTACTAATCCGCTGTTGGCAGCCAGCTCTGAAACACCTAGAAAAATAGCATTTGTTATCAGTAAAGCGTCCCCAGCTTATCAGCAGGTGGTTACTGGTGCTGAAGAAAAATTATTGGGACAGTCTAGTGTCTATTCCTTTGACGACATGCTGCAAGGAGCTGACAGGAAAATTGATCAGGCTATAGAGACTGCCGATATTATTGTGACTGTGGGTGCTGGTGCAACAGAAGCTGTAGTTAGTAAAAACCCCTCGCAGCCGGTTATAGCAGCTTTGATTACAGATAGTGCCTTCTCGGCCATAGCTCAGCAATACTATGGTTCCAGTGAGCAAGCGCTGGCCTCTGGTGTGTCAGTAATCTGCCTGGATCAGCCGGTAAAGCGCAGTATTGAATTATCCAAGCTGCTTATTCCCTCAGTAGAAAATGTAGGTTTGATGCTAGGGCCGGCTTCTCTATCTAAACTCGAGGAGTTTGGCAGCCATGTTAGCAATGCTGGCATGACCCCCATTCTGGTGGATGTTAATGCTGAGGATAATCCTATTAAAGCACTAGAGCCCATTATTAAACGTAGTGATGTGTTTATTCCAGTGCCAGATAGCCGGCTGATTAATGTCGCCACAGCTAAGTGGATACTGCAGCTAAGTTATAGATACAAGGTGCCCGTAGTGGCCTATTCTCAAGCCTATCTTAATGCAGGTGCTCTAGCAGCTGTTTATACTTCGCCGGAGAATGTGGCACAGCAGGTATCGGAACTTGTAGCCAAGCAGGCAGGGTCGGAAGATGGCTCAGGTCTGGCGCATATGCCGGCCTATTTTTCTGTGGAGTTCAATACCAATGTGGCAGAGCACCTGGATATTCGCCTGAAGGACCAGCAGTTCTATCTCGATCGGTTGAAAGACTAAGATGAGATTTCAGAATAAGCTCAATAGTATTCATGCGCGGCTGTTGATTACGGGCTTGATTCCATTGGCTATGCTCAGTCTGGTGTTGGGTTGGTACATGATTTCCACCCAGAGTAAGGAGCTGTTGGCCAATATGCATGACACCGGGCGAGTGGCGACCAACCAGATGGCTTCCAGCGCTGAGTTTGCGCTGTATTCAGGTAATCAGGAAATGCTCAGAACATTGGGTGATTCAATTCTGGATATTCCCTCTGTGTCTGGAATGCTTTTTTACAATTCGGCTGACGGTCAAACAGTCAGAATTGGCAGTATTGATATTTCCGCTGAGCAAATGCCCTGGGACTTTGATTCGGGGAAACCTTTTTTTATAGATGACCACTGGTATTTTTATTCGCAAATCACCCTGCAGCATCGCTCAATGGAGGATTATGATGAAGTGGGAGAGCCGGTGTCAGAGCAGCTTGGCTGGGTAGTGGTCTCTCTTACCAATAAAATCTTGTTGCACAAACAGCGCCGTGCAATATTTGGTGCACTTATAGTTATTACTCTTGGGCTTCTGGTTGCGGCCTGGATATCTATGAGGATCGGCCGCAGTATTTCACGGCCTTTAGAGGGCCTTACTCAGGTTGTAGAAGTCATGGAGGCCGGTGGTCTGGAATCTCTCGCCAGTGAGGAGGGGCCTCTCGAGTTACGCAAACTGTCTTTTGGCATTAACCAGCTGGCGACCAGTGTTAAGCAGGGCAATGTGCGCATGCAGAGTGAAATTGCCCGTGCGACAGCGCAGTTGCAGATTACTCTTATTGATCTCGAGGATGCGATGGAAGCCCAGGATCAGTTTCTCGCTCGCATGAGCCACGAGTTGAGGACGCCATTGACTGCCGTGATCGGGTTTTCAAAATTAATGTCAACAGAGCTGGACGATCGCAAGCGCGACGAGCACCTCAGGGTTATTGAGCGTTCGTCGACCATGTTGCTGACTATGATTGATGATATTTTGGAGTTCTCCAAAGCTCATTTGGGTGGTTTTACCCTCGAGGAGATCAACTTCGATATCAACCAGTGGCTGCGCGATACCATGGCAATCCATCAGCAGCGTGCCGATGAAAAGGGTCTCGAGTTCAGTCTGGATCTAGGCGATGATGTACCCTCGCAGCTGTGCGGAGATCCGGTGCGATTGACCCAGATATTAGCCAACCTGATTAACAATGCCATTAAGTTTACCGACGAGGGTTTCGTTGCCGTCAAGCTCCGCTGTCAGTCAATTGAGGATGATATTGTTACCCTAGAATGTTGCGTAAATGATTCGGGCAAAGGTATAGCTGCGGAAAAAATCCCCAGCCTTTTTGATCCCTTTTCCCAGGAAGATACCTCTATTAATCGCCGTTTTGGTGGCACCGGTCTGGGCCTGGCAATATGTCAGCGTTTGGCTCAGGCAATGGGGGGTGATGTCAGCATAGAAAGCACTGTTGGCAAAGGCTCCAGTATTAGCTTCAGCTGCCAGCTTTCCGTTGCAAAGGCAGAGGCTCCAGCGGCTGATGCTGTAGCGCCCCCGGAACAATTGCTCAAAGGATTAATTGTGCTGGTCGCCGAGGACAATCCATTTAATCAAAAGCTAATAGTTAAACTGCTTGAGGGCTATGGGGCCACCTGCATGGTGGCCAACAATGGATTGGAAGCAGTAGAGTTGGCCAATGAGGTACATGCAGATATTATTTTTATGGATTTGCATATGCCAGTGGTAGACGGAGTCGCTGCCTGTGAGAGTATTATGCAGCAATCTGGCGATAGCCCGCCTATTATTGGCCTAACCGCAGATATCACTCAGGCCGAGCACCAGAGGATGCTTTCGGCAGGTGCTATTAGTGTGCAGGCCAAGCCACTAGATGAAGTTAAACTGGTCAACGCTATGCTCAGCTGTCTGAGTGATCAGCGAATGGTGTCCGAGAGCTTCGAAGGTGGGCTGCTGGCATCAGTTATACCTGTAGACGAGTTGAAAACGGCCCTATTCGAGAATTTGGATAAGCTGGAAAATCAGCTAAGCGCTGGCGGGAAAAGCAGCCTGCGGCAAATAATTCACGACCTGATGGGCCTCTGCGGGCTCTATGGCATGTCTCAACTACGTGAGCTGGTGCTCGAGTTCAGGGCCACCTACGGGACCTTAGATGTCGCTGAAAACCTCAGCAAAGTTGAGGAGATACGCAGGCATATTGAAGATTTCCTCGTGTCAAAATCGCAGTAGTTGCCCGGCAGCTGACTAGTACTTTTGTATTAATCCGTCAGTGTAATTTCTTTTGTTGCATTAAACCTTTAACTTACACCCTAGCATTGACTCCTTGGCATGAAGCTTTGACAGGGACTTTACTGGTAAACATACACAGACCTACACTGCTGTAAGAAGGATAACACTGAAAACAGGACGTTTTTGAGCAAAGTTGACAGGGAGTTAACTCTAAGGATAGGCGCTCGCTCAGTTGTTAAATTTCGTTTGCTACCAGTTGTGCGGTATAGACGACTTGGAAGTCGTGCGCCATGGAGGGCGCGGGTCAATCTTTAAAGCAGAGCATGTTGGATACAGGTTTCCCTTATTTCTAGCTATTTAGGCCTCTGGGTTGAAAGACTCAGGGGTTTTTTATTTGGACGAATAAAAAATGACATCATGGACGCTGTAATCCATCCCTCAATTGTTCATCTTACTGATAATTACTTTTACTCCCAGAGCGTTAAGCCATAGACTGTCGCAAAGTATCAGTCAGAGACCCCATGCCTAAAAAAACCAAACAAGCAGATCCATATGCGACCAGGGAGGCGGCTAAATACGACCGACCTATTCCCAGTCGCGAATTTGTACTAGATTACCTCCGCAAAAGTGTAGGCCCACTCACTCACGAAGAAATCTGTGCTGCCTTAAATCTTACTGAGGATGAGCAGGTAGAGGCTATGCGTCGCCGCTTGCGAGCCATGGAGCGAGACGGTCAGGTGGCTCGCAATCGACGTGGAGGTTATGGAACCCTGGATAAACTCAATCTGGTGAAAGGCAGAGTGATTGGCCATCCTGAGGGCTATGGCTTTGTCTCGCCGGTACAGGGTGATGGCCAGGATATTTATCTGTCCAGTGCGCAGATGCGCCGGGTCTTTGATGGCGACATAGTGCTGGTAAGAATTGCTGGTTGGGACCGTCGTGGGCGCCCAGATGGCAGTCTGGTAGATGTGGTAGAGCGCAAAACAACTCAGCTGGTAGGCCGCTATTTTCGCGAAAGTGGCATCAGCTTTGTGCGTCCGGACAATCCCCGTATCAGTCAGGACATTCTTATCCCGGGAGATAAATCCCTAAACGCCGATCCCGGTCAGATAGTGGTGGTCAATATAGTTGAGCCACCGTCCAGAAATAGCTTGCCAGTTGGCCATATTGGCGAAGTATTGGGTGAACATCTGGATCCGGGTCTGGAAATTGATATGTCGATCCGCAACTACGGCATTCCCTATCTGTGGAATGATGAGGTACTTGCAGAGACAGCGGCTATTCCAGATGAGGTGCAGGACAAAGAGCTGCGCGTGGATTTAAGAAATACACCTCTGATCACCATCGATGGCGAAGATGCGCGGGACTTTGATGATGCCGTCTACTGTCAATCCAAGGCTCGTGGTGGCTGGACATTAATTGTTGCCATCGCCGATGTGTCTCATTATGTGACAGTGGGCTCTGCCCTGGATAGAGAGGCGTTTGAACGGGGAAATTCGGTGTACTTCCCCAATCATGTGGTACCCATGCTTCCCGAGAAGCTATCCAATGGGCTGTGCTCGCTAAATCCGGCGGAGGATCGGCTGTGCATGGTCTGCGAGATGCAGATAAGCGCTGAGGGTGAGATTGGCCGCTACCAGTTTTATGAGGCGGTGATGCACTCTCATGCGCGTATGACCTACACCCAGGTAGCTCATATTCTCGCCGATAAAGAGCAGGAGAGTAGCTCTGGAATACGCAAACAGTTTGCGGCTATCCTGCCTCAGGTTGATGCCCTTCACGATCTGTATAAGGTGCTTCATCGCCGGCGCGCGAAACGCGGTGCCATCGATTTTGACAGTCAGGAAACCAGAATTCTCTTTGATAGCCAACGCAAGATAAGCCAGATTATTCCCGTGGATCGCACAGAGGCACACCGTCTCATCGAGGAGTGCATGCTGTGCGCCAATGTATGCTCGGCACAGTTTTTGGATAAGGTTAAGATTCCAGCGCTCTACCGGGTTCACGAGGGTCCCAGCGATGAGCGCCTGGCTTCGGTGCGGGATTTTCTCGGTGAGCTTGGCATTGGCCTGGGTGGCGGCGATGACCCTCAGCCGGAAGACTATCAGCGGGTACTCAGATCGGTAAAAGGGCGGGATGACGCGGCGGTTATCCAGTCGGTCATGTTGCGCTCAATGAGCCAGGCCATGTACCAGCCTGAGAATTTTGGTCATTTTGGATTGGCCTTTGACGCCTATACTCACTTTACTTCACCTATTCGCCGCTACGCTGACCTGCTGGTGCACAGAGCTATTCGTAGCCTGATTCGCAGCAAGAGAAAAATCTCTGCGGTTCAGCGTGTGCCCGGTGCCGCTGTGCTCGAGCAGCAGAGCATCTACCCCTACGACCTCGGGCGTTTGGCTGAGACCGGCGAGCACCTATCTGTGACTGAGCGGCGCGCCGATGAGGCCACCAGAGATGTGGTTAACTGGCTTAAGTGCGAATATTTGATGGATAGGGTGGGAGAGCAGTATGCCGGTGTAGTCAGCGCAGTTACGGGCTTTGGTCTGTTTGTAATGCTTGATGATCTCTATGTTGAGGGCCTGATACATGTCACCGGATTGCCCAAAGACTACTATTATCACGAGGCCTCTCACCATCGCATGGTAGGCGAGCGTACCGGCCGAATTTTCCGATTGGGGCAGAAGCTTCAGGTCAGGCTGGTGCGGGTTAATCTGGAAGAGCGCAAAATTGACTTTGAACTAGTGGAGAGCGGCAAAACTGAGACCAGTGGTCGAAGCGCGGGAGAAAATCCTAGGAAAAAGATTAGAGTATCGCCAAAAGCGGCGGCCATGGCAGAGGAGCATGAAAAGAAGCGCAAAAACCGCGGCAAGAAAAAAACTGGCGCTACGGCCAAGAAGAAATCTATCTCCAAACGCCGCAAATCCAGCACTGCAAAGGGCCCGGGCGGCAAGCCAGCCTCCACAAAAACCAAGGGCAAGAAAAAGCCCCGCAGTTAACGGGGCTTGCTGATTAAGCAGGTAACTGGCCTTAGCTCAGATGTTTGGGCAATATGCGGTTTACCACTTCGGCAATATAGCTTAGGAACAATGTGCCCATACTACTTTTGTAGAAGTTGGGGTCCGCGTTGCCTATGGCCAAAATCCCATAGAGATTGTTGTAACGTAGAGGTACGGCGGCTACAGAGCCTACTTGCAGGCCTTTCTCGCCAAACAGGAAGGTCATCTCCTCCTCCCGCAATACCCCACAGACCGCGCGATTAGAGCCAATTAATGTGCTTACCTGCTCATTGGCTTTTTCGACGCTGGCAACGCGCGCCATGGTGCGCGGCAGTGACTTCTCGTCCCCCAACAGGGTCAGGCTATAGAAGTCTATTTCAAAATCTTTGCCAAGACTGTCATAGATAGTCTCGACCATAGCAGGAAGGTTTTTAGCCTCCAGCAAGTTGAGGACCAGACGTTTGGTTTTTTCAAATAGCAGATCATTGTCATGGGCTGTAGCCAGTATATTGTCCAGACGGTTGCGCATCTCTTTGTTGCGATCGCGCATAACACCCACCTGACGCTCTACGAGGGAGACCGCATTGCCGCTATTATGAGGCAGGCTTAGACTCTCGAGAATATCCGGATTATCGTCCAAAAACCTCGGGTTATCGCGCAGAAACTCACGCACCATATCCTCTGTAGAATCAACCTGTTGTTCTTCACTCATATTCGTATTCGTCCGTGGAAAACACTGGCCGCAGCGCCAGTCATTAAAAGAGGCTCGGCTTCACCCCGCCAATCGATTGTCAGATCACCGCCCTTGAGATGCACGGTTACTGGAGAGTCTACCAGTTCCTGCTGCAGGGCCGCCACTGCAGCGGCGCAGGCACCAGAGCCACAGGCCTGGGTTTCACCAACGCCGCGCTCAAAGACGCGCAGCTTAATATGCTTGCGGTCTACGATTTGCATAAAACCCACGTTTACCCGGTTGGGAAATCTTTGGTGGGCCTCCAGTTGCGCTCCAAGGCTGGCTACTGGTGCAGTTTCAGTATCCTCTACCCTCAGCACCGCATGGGGGTTGCCCATTGAGACTGCGGCTATGTCATATTGGGTGCCCTCCACTTCGAGCGGATAGAGCAGCGCTCGCTGTTCTGCAATAAAGGGAATTTCTGCTGGCTCTAGCTCTGGAATGCCCATATCCACCCTGACCAGGTTATTCTCAGTCAGCTCCAGATCCATCACGCGATTCATGGTTTTAACCCGAATAGGGTTTTTACCCGTGAGCTGACGATCGGAGACATAGCGAGCCAGACAGCGGGCGCCGTTGCCGCACTGCTCAACTTCATCGCCACTCTGATTAAAAATACGGTAGTTAAAGTCAATATCCGGGTCAGAGGGTGGCTCGATAACCAATACCTGATCGCAGCCAATACCCAGGGTGCGATTGGCTAGCCTTCTGACCATAGCGGCAGATACCCGGATATTTTGGGTCAGGGCATCAATCACCACAAAGTCATTGCCCAGGCCCTGCATTTTAGTAAATTTCATCTGCATACTATTAGCTCTGGTTAGTCTCTGGCAGCAGCTGCTCACCGCGCACCAGATCAGCGATAGTTTCGCGGGCACGCACCAGATAGATCAGATCGTTATCCACCATAACCTCTGGCACTCTGGGCCTGCTGTTGTAGTTGGAGCTCATCACAAACCCATAGGCACCAGCGGAAAACAGGCACAGATTATCTCCCTGACTAATAGCCAGAGAGCGGTCTTTACCGAGAAAATCCCCAGTCTCACAGACCGGCCCCACAATATCGTACAGAGCGGCTGTTGCAGAGCTGTGGCTGCTGGTTGGCTGAATATCCATCCAGGCCTTGTATAGGGCAGGGCGCAACATATCATTCATTGCAGCATCCACAATGGCAAAATTTTTCTCACCATTACTTTTAATGAATTCCACTTTCATCAATAGCACACCGGCATTGGCTGTTATGGAGCGGCCAGGCTCCATAACCAGTGTTTCAGAGCGGCCGGCCATACGTGGCAGCAGCTCAGACATATAGTCCGCCACTGAGGGGGTGCTCTCATTCTGATAGGGAACACCCAGGCCACCGCCTATATCTATGTGCTGCAGACGGATATCCAGCGTTTGCAGATGGTCTACCAGGGCTAGCAGGCGATCCATTGCGTCAGTAAATGGCCTGATCTCGGTGATCTGGGAGCCAATATGGCAGTCCACACCGACCACGGAAATATTATCCATCCTGACAGCCCGCTGATAGATTTGCGGTGCCAGATTAATATCAACACCAAATTTATTCTCTTTTAACCCGGTCGAAATATAGGGGTGGGTTTTGGCATCCACATCTGGATTTACTCGCAGGGAGATCGAAGCTGTTTGATTCTGTTCAGCAGCAGTGGCATTGAGCAGGTCCAGTTCGGCCTCAGATTCCACATTAAAACAGTGAATACCCACTTCCAGTGCACGCCGCATCTCGGCAGCATTTTTGGCAACGCCGGAAAAGACAATTTTACTGGGGTCGCCGCCAGCCAGCAGCACCCGCTCAAGTTCTCCCACAGACACAATATCGAAGCCGGCGCCAATATTGGCCAGAGTCTGCAGTACGGCGAGATTGGAATTGGATTTAACCGCGTAACAAATTAGATGGCTCTGATCGCCCAGGGCCTTTTGATAGGCGTGAAAATTCTGCTTCAGAGCCTCTTTGCTGTAGACAAAACAAGGCGTACCAAAGTGCTCGGCAATATCGTCCAGAGCCACGTTCTCAAGGTGGAGTCTCTGATTTTTATAATAAGCTGTATTATGCATTGTGCCTTAAGACTCTGTATTTTCTGGATTGGGGTTAGTGCCTGCATCCTGCGGAAGATAGAGCGCCCCAGTATTGCCGCAGCCATTAAGGCCGCTGAGCATCAGCAGGGTAAGCAAAAGTGCAGAAATTCGGCGAAGCATAGGGGCCACCAAGGCAAAACCTTAATTATAGCGGTACTGGCAGATCACAACCAAACAATTATACTGCACAGCCAGTATTGAGAAGCCTGACCATGAACGAAGCTGAATTTAACCAAATTGTCGATGACCTCATGTTTTCTATAGAGGAGAGCATTGATAACAGCGGTGCTGATATTGATTATGAAAATAGTGCCGGCATGCTAACCATCACCTGTGAGGCCAATGGCTCGCAGATTATCCTCTCCCGCCAACCGGCCATGGGAGAAATCTGGCTGGCGGCACGTTCCGGTGGATTTCACTTCAAGCAGCAGGGAGCGGATCAGCGCTGGCGCAATACTCAGACCGGGGAACTGTTGTTATCTATGCTAACTGATGCCTGTCAGGCTCAGTCCGGGGAAACAGTCAGTTTCGACTTTTAAGCACCGTCAGTGCTCTCTGGGCAGCTGCCCTGACCTGCTGAGGTGCCGTGCCACCAATATGGTCGCGGGCGGCGACAGAGCCCTCCAGGCTAAGCACATTGAACACATCTTCTTCAATCTGATCAGAGAACTGCTGTAACTCTACAAGGCTCATATCTGAGAGATCTTTGTTTTGTTCAACACCATAGGCCACAGATTTGCCGACAATTTCATGGGAATCACGGAACGGAATACCTTTGCCAACCAGATAATCCGCCAGATCTGTCGCCGTAGAAAACCCCCTGCGGGCAGCTTCAAACATGGATTCTCTATTGGCCCTAACAGCCGGGATCATATCGCCAAAGGCTCGCAGACAGTCGACAACTGTATCCACTGCGTCAAACAGGGGCTCTTTATCTTCCTGATTGTCCTTGTTGTAGGCCAGTGGTTGCGATTTCATCAGAGTTAGCAGGGCTATCAAATGCCCGTTAACGCGCCCGGTTTTACCACGCACCAGCTCTGGCACATCGGGGTTTTTCTTCTGGGGCATAATTGAGGAGCCAGTGCAAAAGCGATCTGGCAGCTCGACAAACTGGAACTGGGCGGATGTCCAGAGCACAAGCTCTTCTGACATGCGCGACATATGAGTCATTAGCATGCTGGCAAAGGCGCAAAACTCTATGGCAAAGTCGCGATCGCTAACCGAATCCAGAGAATTTTCTGTGGGCTTGTCAAAATTCAGCTGTGCAGCGGTGTATTCTCGATTGATCGGGTAGGTAGTGCCAGCCAGAGCAGCGGCACCCAGCGGGCTCTGATTCAAACGTTTGCGACAGTCCAGCAGGCGGCCAAAGTCGCGCTCAAGCATTTCATTCCACGCCAGCAGATGGTGGCCAAAGGTCACCGGCTGGGCAGTCTGCAAATGGGTAAAACCAGGCATAATAGTCTCAGCTTCAGAGGTCGCCAGTTCAATTAATCCCTGCTGCAGCCTAGTAAGCAGAGGCTGAATCAGGTCGATTTGATCTCTCAGCCAAAGGCGGATATCTGTAGCCACCTGATCATTTCTGGAGCGGCCGGTATGCAATTTTTTGCCAACGGTGCCGATACGATCGGTCAGTGCCGCTTCAATATTCATATGCACATCTTCAAGCGCAACAGACCAGTTAAAGCTGCCTTCGGCAATTTCTGCTGCTATCTGTTGCAGACCCTCGCAGATCAATGTCAGCTCATCAGCGCTGAGTACACCAGCCTGCTCAAGCATTTTGGCATGGGCAATCGAGCCCTGAATATCCTGCTGGGCCAGTCGCTGATCGAAATTAACCGAGGCGGTAAAGCGGGCGACAAAGGCATCGACCGGCTCATTAAAGCGGCCACCCCAGGATTGATTGGTTGCTTGGTTATCGTCTTTATCAGATTTTGGATTCTCAGACTTGCTCATTGACCAGCATGCTCTATAGTTAAATGCGACGGGAATTATAGCGAATCGCAGCGCCTAAATGGCAATAATTCTTATACAAAGGAGGTATCATATGGCCGCTCGGTTCAATCCCAAGGAGGGAAACTATGATCAAGGTATTGATCGTTGATGATGAGTTGTTAATGGGCGGTGCAGCCCAGAGTCTGTTGACGACAATGAATAATATTCGGGTGGTAGGTGTTGCTGATTGCAGTAAGGCTGCAGCTAAGCTCCTCGACAGACACAGGCCGGATATTCTGTTAATCAAATTACCACTGTCTGAACAAAGCCAAATTTCTATGGATCAGCTGCTAGAAAAACCTGATACCTCCCCTGTAGTGATCTATTTTCCACCCTTTGTTGGTTTCGAGCCCCTGCCGAGGGTTTTACATCCAAAGCCTCGATGTAAGGTTAGGCAGGTGAGTCTTGACGACTTGGTGACTGCAGTATTAAAAGCCAGTAGAGAGGTTATCGAGCGCCGGCGGGAAAACCGGGCTGAACCCAGGACCTATCTGTATGTATATAGCTATCTGGGTATAGATAAAATCCCTGTCAACCAGGTTCTATTACTGCAGGCGGACCAAAAATACGTCAGGGCCCATATGTCAGATTCTGTAGTTACTCTCAATGATAGTCTGGTGACTCTTGAAAACGAATTTAGACAGCTGTTTGTAAGAATCCACCGCAATGCACTGGTCGCCATCGATGCTATAGAAGGGTTGATAAAAGTCGATAATCGCATTGTTGTGAAGATCAAAAATCTGGCTGAACAGCCCACAGTAAGTCGACGCAGAGCATCTTATTTAAGCCAATTATTGCCGCTTCTCTGACAACCGCCTGCAAATCGTCGATAATGGGGCATTAACAACGACGCAGGTTGCTACCTTGACTAAAATAGTCCGCATTGCGACAAGAAAAAGTCCCCTCGCCCTCTGGCAGGCCGAATATGTAAAAGCTCAGTTGCTGCACCACAACCCGGGTCTGCAGGTTGAATTGGTTGCTATGAGCACCAGAGGAGACAAGCTTTTGGATACTCCTCTGGCAAAAGTGGGCGGCAAGGGACTATTTGTCAAAGAGCTTGAGCTGGCCATGTTGGAGGGCAGGGCAGATATTGCTGTGCACTCAATGAAAGATGTGCCTATGGAATTCCCTGCTGGTCTTGAATTAGCGGTGATCTGTGAGCGTGAAACTCCCCTGGATGCCTTTGTCTCCAATCATCATCAAAGTCTGGACGAACTGCCAGATGGCGCCGTAGTGGGGACCTCGAGCCTGCGCCGGCAGTGTCAGGTGCGGGCGAATTTCCCCAATCTCCAGATCAAGGAATTGCGCGGTAATGTCAATACCAGGCTGAGCAAGCTGGATAGCGGTGAATACGACGCGATTATTCTGGCAAGTGCCGGGCTAATACGTCTGGATATGGCCCATAGAATTGCCAGCAACCTAGACTCCAGGCTGTCGCTACCCGCCGGTGGGCAGGGAGCCGTGGGTATTGAATGCCGCGTTGATGACCCTGATATTCAAAGACTCTTGGCATCGCTACACCATAGAGATACTGCCAGCTGTGTATTGGCCGAGCGCGCCGTTAACCGCCATTTGCAAGGTGGTTGTCAGGTGCCTATCGCCTGCTTTGCCGAACTTGATGCAGAGCGTCAAACAATTGCGCTGCGCGGCCTTGTTGGCAGTGTTGATGGCGCCACTATTCTGCGCGCCAGTATTCAGGGTGACCGCGACAATGCAGAGCAATTAGGCATTCAACTGGCCGAGCAATTGCTGGCCGCTGGCGCTGGCGAAATTCTGGCCGAGGTCTATGAGCGCTAGTTCAGCAGCCAGCAAGCCGGTGCTAGTTGTACGCCCGCTGCGTCAGCAGGATGCCTTTTTGCAGTTGCTGAAACAGGCCGCTATAGATTACCAATACAAATCCATTATGCGTATCGAGCCCATTGCTGAAACAGAGCCAGAGGCTGAGTTAATTAAGGGTTCCATCCTCAGGTTTGCCGAGTTTGACTACGCTATTTTTATCAGTGCCAATGCGGCAGAGTTAGGAATCAAGTGGCTCGATAAATACTGGCCCATGTTGCCCGCTGACCAGCAAATTTTTGCCGTAGGCCAACAGACTGAGTCGATTCTCAGCGCCTATGGCTGCACAGTCTTATCGCCCCGCAAGCAGCAGAATACCGAGGGCCTGTTGCAAGAAATCCCCGCTTTACAAGAACTGAAAAATAAAGCTTTGATTATTTTTCGCGGTGGCGGCGGACGCACCACATTGGGAGATACATTGCAGAGTCGCGGAGCGACAGTGACCTACTGCGAGTTATACAGGCGCATTGTGGTGCAGGAAAGGTTGGCTGACGCTCAGTCGCTGCTCCCCGACTGTGGTTGTCTGGTAGCTCACAGTGGCGAACTTATTCAGGCAATGGGGCCGGCCGCTACCGAGACCGCCAATATCCCTGTGGTAGTGCCCAGCGAACGGGTGGCTGAGATATCTCGCAAGCTGGGCTATAGTAATATTCTTGTGGCAGACAATGCCTTGCCAGGCTCTATGTTTGAAATGGTAAAGGTGGCACTGAGATAGTCTGTTTTTTAAGTCTGGATCATAATAAGCTAACCACTGGCAACCAGCCATAAGCTCAACAGTAAGAGGAAATACAGTGACTGAAGACAGCAAACCGGCACCAGGTAAGGCCTCTGAGAAGCAACAGCCTGGTAAGCAGCCTGAGCCCGGTAAACAGCCTGAGCCGGGTAAACAGCCTGGGCCGGGTAAACAGCCTGAGTCTGCGAAAAAAACCACAGACACCCTATCCAGTATTCTCCGCACAGTAAAAATTATCCTTGCTCTGGGTTTTATCGCCGCGCTACTAGCTGGCAGCTGGCTAGGTTGGGTCCATTGGCAAAAATGGGCAGCAGGCGCTGACAAATCCCAGATACAGCTAACCAACTTGCGCGATTCCATCGACAGTATCCAGCGACAATACAGCCTGGATCAAAAGCAACAGGCACAGCAGTCCCAGGAGTTTCAGCAGCTTATTACCGACTTGCAGTTGCGCTCTAATGCTCAGGGACGGCGACTTGCCGAGTTGGGTTCAACCAGCCGCAGTGACTGGTTGCTCGCCGAGGCAGTCTATCTGACCAGGCTGGCCAACCAGCGGCTGCAAACCGAGCGCCGCACCAAAAACTCCCTGGCGCTGCTCAGCAATGCGGATCTAATCTTGCAGGAGTTAGATGATCCAGACCTTACCCCTGCTCGCAGTGCTCTGGCCGCAGATATTACTGCGTTGCGGTTAGCCGGAGAGGTGGATGTCGAGGGAATTTATTTAGAGCTAACCTCATTGGTCAACAGCGTTGACCAGCTGAGTATAATCAGTGTTCCAGCGCAGCCGGAGATGGAGGTGCAGAGTAGCGCAGAGAGCAGCTCGGATAACTCCTCGGACAAGAGGGCCGAATCCCCCGCCCCTGAATCTGTACTGGCAGGATTTAGCCACAAAGTGGCGCAGCTGATCAGGGTGAGACAGCGCAGCCAACCTATAGAGCCCATGCTGCTGCCTGAGGAAGAGACCCTGGTCAGACAGAATATCCGCCTAATGCTGGAGCAGGCGCAGAGCGCGCTGTTGCGTGAGCAGCAGGTTATCTACAACCAGAGTATTGGCAAGGCGCAGTCCTGGTTGGCACAGTATTTCCAACTTAACCCCAGTGCTCAGGTGCTGACTGAGAGACTATCAGAATTGGCCGGGACTCAGGTGGTACAGCAATTGCCAGATATTAATACTTCCCTTGAGGCTATAGAGACTGCAGTTGTTCTGCGTCAGAGCCGTCTGGTTGACAAAACCAAGCTGGAGACACAGAAGTGAGAAAACTGCTGGTTATCTCTGTACTGGCACTGGTGTCTGGTGCCGCCATTATCTGGTTGCTGCAACAGAACAGTGGCTATGTGCTAATTAGTTTGGGTGATATCAGCATAGAAATGAGCGCACTGGTTGCAGCCACTATTTATGTTGTATTAACTGGGTTTCTGCTGTGGCTGTTACTGGCCATTAGGTGGCTTACCTCTGCGGGTGGTATTCGCCTGTGGTGGAATAGTCGTCGCAGTGCAAAGCAGCGCAGCAAAACTGCCCAGGGCCTGCTTCTCTACGCAGACCAGGACTGGCAAAAGGCCAGCCTGCTGTTATCCCAGTCGGCAGATCGATCGACAATGCCGGTGGTAAACCTATTATTTGCCGCTCGCGCGGCGGCTGATAGCAATGAGCCCAACAAGGCCCGCCAGCTGTTGCAGCGATTAAAAATGACCCATCCCAAATCTCGTCTGTTAGCGGATAAATTGCTGGCAGAACTACTGATTGTCGACGAGAAACTGGATGAAGCTGCAGTGCTGCTGGAATCACTGCACAGTGAAAATCCCAGTGATAGGGGCATTTTGCGGCTTTTAGTAGATACCTATTTCCTGCTTGGCGACTGGAAACAGGCGCAGAAACTGCTGGGGGATATTAAGCACTACGAGGCAATAAACAAGCGCGCTATCCAGCTATTGGAACTGGATATTTACAGCAACCTGCTGGAGGAGTTTGTCGCTGACCCGGAATTTACCGAGCAGGAGCAACAGGGCCAGCTGGCTGAGCTCTGGGAAATGCTGCCTAAGTCGCTGCGCAAGGAATCAGAGATTATCGCGCAATATGCGGACGCCCTAATTAAGGTCAATGCAAAGGACAAGCTGCAACCGCTGTTGACCAAAGCTCTCAGTAATGACTGGCATCCGGGTCTTATAGATCGGTTTGGTACTGCGCAAACCTCAAAACCTGAAAAGCAATTGGCGACAGGGGAGAAATGGTTATTCAGCCATGCAGATGATGCCAACCTTTTGCTGGCGCTGGGGCGAATCTGTCGACGGCTGGATCTGTTGGGCAAAGCTAAAGACTACTTGAGCAGTGCTGTGGCTCTTGAGGCCAGTCCTCAGATCTATCTTGAACTGGCCGAGGTGCTAACAGATATGGGCGAGCATAAAGCCAGTGCCAAAATTTATCGTCAGGGATTGCAGGCGGCTTTCAAAACAGCTGATTAGACTAGTTCTCTAGATACGTTTCTTTTTTAAATCTTGAATTAAAAACCTGGCGGGATGCATTGCCAGGCGCAACTCAGATTCCATTATTGGCTCTTCTCCGGCGATCTCCCCCGCCAAAATCTCAGCGGTCAGAGGCGCGTAGCCCATGCCTCTGGAACCCATTCCGCAATGGATAAACAGATTGGGCCTATAGCTACCCAGGCTGGATATATCGGCCCGCGCATCTTTTCTCAGAGCAGCATAATCCTCCAGTAGCTGCGGCATATTGGGGACCGGGCCAACAATAGGCAGGTAGTCTCTGGTGGTGCAGCGATAGTTGGCGCGGCCAGACAGACTGTTTGGGTTCTGTGGGCCTATAGCCTCTGTCAGACCCTTATCGGTGGCAGCCATCTGCTGCAAATTGGTCTGATGATCAGCTTCCCGTATCTGGGTGGTAAACAGCCCCTTATTATAGGTTGCGCCGCAGCTGTGCGAGCCCTCAAATTGCGGTGTGATATAGCCCTCGCCGCAAATCACCGTTTTCAGAGCGCCAATATGACTATTGCTGGGTATATGGGTTATCTGTCCCCGCAACTGGGTTACCGGCAGAAATCGGGTCTGCTCTAGGGCCAGACAGTCGTAGGCATTAGCGATAATCAGGGTCTCGCTAGTCAGGCTGTTATCAGCCAGGGGTAAATCCTTATCGGTCTGGGTTAAATGCCACTGGCCATCCTGATAGGTAATACTTTGGATATCTGCAGTTATCAGTGGTATCTGATATTGCGCCAACAGTTGCCGACAAATGGCCTGAGGCTGCAGCCAGCCCAGATTTGGAAAATACAGTCCCAGTTGCGCCTGCAGATCTATACCTGCGATATTACTGAGTTCAGTATTACTGCAGAACTTGACCAGATCAGGCTGATTTACAAAGCGCTCAGCTATAAGCCTAAAGTCAGCCACAGCCTTATTGGTTTCCGGTAGCACAAGCACGCCAGACTGTGCCCCCAGATCCTGTTGCCAAAAAGGTTGGTAATACTGGCTGGCAAATATTATGGCTGCCAGATTGACCAGCGGCAGGGCCTCGTCTCGCGATGATAGTTTGGGATAGATAATGGCCTGATTATTTCCAGAGGCACCGCAGCCAGCGAACTGATGGCGATCTATAACTTTAACTTGGAATCCGCGCCTGGCCAGTGCCGCCGCTGCGGTGCAGCCGGCAATGCCAGCGCCTAGCACAGCCACCTCTTTTGACTGCCTCGGGGCTGCAGATTTATCCAGATGCCAGGATTGTCTGGGTTGCCTTTTCTGGCCTCTGGGACTGTCCATGCTAGGCGAGCCCAAACTCCGTCAGAATTTGCCGGGACCACTTAGCGATATAGTCATCGGTGAGTTCTAGCTGGTTTTCATCGTCCAGGGGCAGGCCTACAAAGAACTGGCCATCTTCGGTCAGCGCTTTTGATTGCTCAAAACTGTAGCCCTGATTGGGCCAGTTTCCAACGGTGCTGGCGCCTAAATTGACCATTTTGACCCACAGATAGCCCAGGGCATCCTGAAACCATTCCGGATAACCAATCTGATCGCCGAGGCCATAGATGGCGACCTGCTTGCCGCTAAAGTCCAGGCTGTCTATAGCGTCCCAGTTAGACTCCCAGTCCTCTTGCAGTTCGCCATAATCCCAAGTGGGAATACCCAGCACCAGATACTGATACTCAGCTATTAGCTCTATAGGGTCTGAGGCTATATTGTGCAGGCTGACCAGCTCTGTACCGCTGAGACCATTGATAGCTTCAGCTATTTTTTCCGCTGCCATCTCGGTGTAGCAGGTCGAGCTGCCATAAAACAATCCAATCCTGCTACTCATTAGTTATCCTGTGCTTGACGGCTGCCGGCAAAATCCAGTTGGCGCCAGGCTTCATAGGCGACAATAGATACGGTATTCGATAAATTAAGACTGCGGCTTTCAGCCTGCATAGGTAGACGCAACACATGCTCGATGCCAACCTCTGTCCGTATATCCTCGGGGAGGCCGCGGGTTTCTGGGCCAAATAACAGGCTGTCGCCCGCCTGATACTGCACCCTGGAATAGCATTTTGAGCCCTTGGTGCTCAACGCATAAACCCGGGTGGATTCTGTCGCCTGCAAATAAGCTGTCCAGCTACTGTGAACCTGCAGTGCTTGAAACTCGCTATAGTCCAGGCCGGCGCGGCGCAATTTTTTATCATCCAGATCAAAGCCCAGTGGCTCGATCAGATGCAGATAAAAGCCGGTATTGGCGCAGAGGCGAATAATATTGCCCGTATTGGGAGGAATTTCAGGCTGATAGAGCACTATGTTAAGCATAATTTTTTGTTTGCACGTCGAGACCTGTATTATCGCATTAATTGATAGCTCGGATACAGATGGAACAGCAGTATTCCTTGGGCTATTGTCTAATAATTATTAGGTTAAATGGGGTACAAGAGATGAATTCAGTGATCAAAACAGCACTACTTATCGGCACTTTGGTTGCCTGCTCAGCTCAGGTTAGCGCCGAACGCAGTCCGAACAATATTGCCAGAGATCAGTATCGTCACCCGGCCGAGACGCTGGCGTTTTTTGGCATTACCGCGGATATGGCGGTGGTTGAAATTAGCCCTGGTGGCGGCTGGTATACTGAAGTGTTGGCTGGACAGCTCAGTGGAACCCTGTATGCGGCCCATGCCAATCCGCAGAGTAAAAGTGCCTACCTTCGAAAATCTCTCAGCAGATACAAAGATAAGTTGGCTGCTAATCCAGAGTTCTATAGCAATACTGAGTTACATATTTTTGATCCCGGAGCTCAATTGCTCACTACAGCAGACAATAGCGCCGATGCGGTCGTCACCTTTAGAAATGTCCACAACTGGATGCAATCAAGTAATGAGGAGACTGCATTTAAGTTGTTTTTTAAAACCCTAAAACCCGGGGCAGTGTTGGGGGTGGTAGAGCATCGAGCCAAACCCGGAACTGACCGCAAAACCATGATCGACAGTGGCTATGTCACCCAGGATTATGTGGTCGAGATTGCCCAGCAAGCTGGCTTTGTGCTCGAGGCCAGTTCAGAAATCAATGCTAATCCAGCGGATACTGCCGATCACCCTAAAGGAGTTTGGACTCTGTTGCCCAGTCTAGCTTTGGGCGATGTGGACCGGGATCGCTACCTGGCCATTGGTGAAAGTGACCGTATGACCCTGCGCTTTAGGAAGCCCGCTCAGTGATTGAAATTCCAGTCGACAGACTCAGCGCCGAAATTCTCACTGCCATTATCGAGGAGTTTATTCTCCGCGAAGGCACGGATTACGGTGCGCAGGAAGCCGGCATGGACAATAAAATCGCCCAGGTGCGCCGACAGTTGGCGCGGGGCGACGTACTGATCACCTTTGATCCGGCTACAGAAAACTGCACTCTGCTGACCAGACATCAGTTTGATCGCTACAGCACTGAGGCTGTCCAGCAGGACAATCAGGGCAATAGCTCTGAGTCCAATGGAGCTGCCTACGAAGACTATTCTCAGGACGCAGGCAATAGCATTGACTAGAACCCCGGCGACCATAAAAGGCCTTGAGGCGGCGGCGTTATTTGCGCCATGGCAGCAACAGCTAGCTGTGACCCCCCAGATACTGGTGGCCCTTAGCGGTGGCCTGGATTCAACTGTGCTGCTGCACTTGCTGGCCACTGCCGTGCCCCCAGAGCGCCTCTGTGCCGTGCATATCCATCATGGACTGTCTGCCAATGCGGATCACTGGCAGGCCAGAGTTGAGGATTACTGTCGGTCGCTGGGAGTAAAGCTAAAGACCGAAGCTGTTGAGGTCACAGCCACAGGTGAGGGTATTGAAGCTGCTGCGCGCAGTGCCAGATATGCTGTATTTGAGCGGCTGCTGCGCCAGGATGGCCTTTTAGTGCTCGGCCATCATGGGGATGATCAGGTGGAAACCATGCTCTATCAATTGCTGCGTGGCTCTGGCGCCAAGGGTCTGTCTGGTATGCCAGCACAGAGACCGCTGGGTTCAGGGCAGCTTATCAGGCCATTGCTGGCGGTTGGCAGAGATCAGCTACAGGCTTATGCCAAGAGGCAAAAACTGAGCTGGGTCGAGGATGAGAGCAATAGCGAAGATAAATTTGACCGCAATTATTTGCGCAAGCATGTGGTTCCGGCTTTAGCCGAGCGCTGGCCAGATTATCGGCAATCTATACAGCTTTCAGCAGAGCACAGCACTGAGGCAGAGCAATTGGCAGAGACTCTGGCTGGTGAAGATCTGTGTGCATTGGATTTGCGTGAGGAGCGGGCAGGCTGGTCAATCTGTATTGAACAGCTGCTAGAGCTCAATGATGCGCGGCAGCGCAATGTTCAGCGTCACTGGCCGGCTCTCTGTAACCTGCCCAGACCCAACAAAAAAATTATTGCCGAAATAAATCGCGCAGTTATCCAGGTTCGTGAAGATGCTGACCCATTATTGCAATGGCAATTCATGCAGTGGCGGCGCTTTCAGGGGCGTCTCTATCTGCTGGCTTGCAGCGGCACTGATTTTGACAGCCAGCAGCAATATCAATGGACTTTAGATCACCAGTCGTTGGATCAGGTATTGCAGCTATCTGACAGCAGCCAACTTATTGTCGAGCAAACAGTTGGTGATGGCCTGGTATTAGCGCCAGAGCAAACATTGACTATCAGGTACAGGGAGGGCGGCGAGCGCTGCAAGCCAGCGGGTCGTGGTCACTCTAACAGTCTTAAAAAGCTGTTTCTGGAATATGGGGTAGAGCCCTGGTGGCGGGATCGAACGCCATTATTATATGTGGATAAAACGCTGGTGGCTGTGGGCGATTATTGGGTTTGCGAGGGTTGGCAGGCGCAGCCGGGACAGGCCGCAAAAAAAATCCTCTGGCGGCACAACTCTTTATAGATGTTTGTAGAATACCAACCCGCTTTCTGGTAATCTGCTACCCCATCTTGAGTAGGATGGCAGCCGGTCAAAATTAGACCAAAATATTGGCCAACACCTCTTTCAAAGATAAATTTTTTCCATTTTTTTGCGATCGTTGCAGGGCCACTATGACGCGTTTTATTTTTGTAACAGGCGGTGTTGTCTCCTCCTTGGGTAAGGGTATTGCAGCGGCTTCGCTGGGCGCTGTGCTCGAGGCCAGAGGCCTTAGTGTCACCATTCTCAAGCTTGACCCCTATCTCAATGTTGATCCAGGCACCATGAGCCCCTATCAGCACGGCGAGGTCTATGTGACCCAGGATGGCGCCGAGACAGATCTGGATCTCGGCCACTATGAGCGCTTTTTACGCTCAAAGATGACGCAAAATAATAACTTCACCAGCGGTCAGGTTTACGAGACGATTTTACGTCGTGAGCGACGCGGTGACTATCTGGGCGGCACAGTGCAGGTAATTCCCCATGTGACCGATGAAATCAAGCGCAGAGTTTATGCGGGTGCTGGTGATCATGATATTGCTGTGGTCGAAATTGGCGGTACTGTGGGTGATATTGAGTCCCAGCCTTTTCTCGAGGCCGTGCGCCAGCTAAAAGGCGAACTGGGTCATCAGAGAGCCCTGCTGCTGCACCTGACCCTGGTGCCCTACATAGCTTCAGCTGGAGAGACTAAAACCAAGCCCACCCAGCACTCAGTTAAAGAAATGCGTTCCCTCGGTCTGCAGCCAGATGTGCTGCTATGTCGCTCGGAAGTGGAGCTCGAAGAAGTGCAGCGCAAAAAGATTTCGCTATTTACCAATGTTGAAGAGCGCGCCGTTATACCGGTGATCGACGCCCAGACTATCTATCAGGTGCCGCGCATGTTGCACGAATGGGGTTTGGATCAATTTGTGGTAGAGCGGTTTAATCTCGACAAGCCACTGGCCGATCTCTCGGAGTGGGATGCCGTGGTGGATAATCAGCTGAATTCTGAAGGTGAAGTGGTTATTGCCATGGTCGGCAAGTATATGGAGCTGCTGGACGCCTACAAGTCATTGACTGAAGCATTGATTCACGCCGGCATTCACAACAAGACCAAGGTCAAGATTCGCTATATTGATTCCGAGCTACTGGAATCTGATCCAACATTGATTGAGAGGGCCGATGCTATTTTGGTGCCCGGTGGCTTTGGTACCCGTGGTACCGAAGGCAAAATTTACGCGGTAAAAACGGCCCGCGAAAACAATATTCCCTATCTGGGTATCTGTCTGGGTATGCAAATTGCCGTTATCGAATATGCACGTAATGTCTGTGGCATGACAGCAGCCAACAGCACCGAGTTTGACCCGGCGACAGCCTACCCAGTGGTCGGCTTGATTGCTGAGTGGATCGATAGCAAAGGCAATAAAGAGCAGCGCACCGAAGACAGCGATCTGGGTGGTACCATGCGTCTGGGATCACAGGTCTGTCATCTGGTGCCAGGATCTAAAGCCCATGATATCTATGGCAGTGAGCAGATCGAAGAACGTCATCGCCACCGCTATGAGGTAAACAATAATCTGTTGCCGAAAATTAAAGAGGCCGGGCTGGTTATTGGTGGTCTGTCCTTTGATAAGACATTGGTAGAGACCGTTGAGCTGCCAGATCATCCCTGGTTCTTTGCCAGTCAGTTCCACCCAGAATTTACCTCTACACCCAGAGACGGCCACCCGCTGTTTCAGGGATTTGTGGCTGCAGCCACAGCTTACCAAGCGCAGAAGTAAGGGAGTTAATAATGGATTCAGTCAACATAAAGATCGCAGATATAGGTGTTAGCAATAATGCACCCATGACGTTGTTTGGCGGTATGAATGTTCTCGAGTCCAGAGATATGGCCATGCAAATTGCTGAGGCCTATGTGGAAGTCACCCAAAAGCTGGGTATTCCCTATGTCTTCAAAGCTTCTTTTGATAAGGCCAATCGCTCGTCGATTCATTCCTTTCGTGGACCGGGCGTCGATGAAGGGCTAAAGATATTTCAAGAAATCAAAAGCACCTTTAATGTGCCAGTGATTACCGATGTGCATGAGATCGATCAGGCAGAGCCAGTGGCTGAAGTCTGCGATGTAATTCAGTTGCCCGCCTTTTTGGCGCGCCAGACAGATCTGGTTGAAGCCATGGCTAAAACTGGTGCAGTGATCAATGTCAAAAAGCCCCAGTTTCTCAGCCCGGGACAGATGGGAAATATAGTTGATAAATTCCGTGAATGTGGCAATGACAAGATTATGCTTTGCGAGCGCGGTGCCTGCATGGGCTACGATAATCTGGTCGTTGATATGTTGGGCTTCAGAACCATGAAAGATGTCAGCGGTGGCCTGCCACTTATATTTGATGTCACCCACGCCCTGCAGTGTCGCGACCCTATGGGAGCAGCCTCAGGTGGTCGCCGTCATCAGGTGGCTGAATTGGGCCGGGCTGGTATTGCAGTGGGTATCGCCGGTTTGTTTTTAGAAGCCCACCCGCATCCAGATCAGGCTCTGTGCGATGGTCCAAGTGCGTTGCCCCTGGATCGTCTCGAGCCATTTCTGGCACAGATGAAAGCATTTGATGATTTGATTAAATCGCAGCCGGACCTGGATATTTCCTAGTTGGTCCTAGCCTGCACAGCAAGTTTCTTTTCCGTTCCGAACCTGGTTCACACACTTTAAATAAGGGAGCACCTAAACCATGAGTAGTATTGCAGATATTCGAGCTTTTGAAGTTCTTGATTCAAGAGGCAACCCCACAGTTCAGGCCGATGTTATTTTAGAAAATGGCATTGTTGGCACAGCCTGTGCCCCCTCTGGCGCTTCAACCGGATCAAGAGAGGCCCTCGAACTGCGAGATGGCGATAAGAGCCGCTACCTGGGCAAAGGTGTTCTCAAGGCGGTAGACAATATCAACAGCACTATTAAAGCACTGCTGGTAGGCACTGATGCCGCTGATCAGCGCGCACTGGATCAGGCCATGATTGATGCAGATGGCACGGATAACAAGGCCGTACTGGGTGCCAATGCTATCTTGGCGGTCTCTCTGGCTGCCGCCAAGGCTGCTGCCCAGGATAGAGGTATGGCTCTCTACGCCCATATCGCTGAGCTAAATGGCACTACTGGTCAGTACAGCATGCCTGTACCCATGATGAATATTATTAATGGTGGCGAGCACGCAGATAACAATGTGGATATTCAGGAGTTTATGGTTCAGCCAGTGGGGGCGAAAAGTTTTGCTGAGGCCCTGCAGGTGGGCGCTGAAATCTTCCACTCATTAAAAAAGGTTCTCGGCAGCAAAGGGCTAAATACCGCTGTGGGTGATGAGGGCGGTTTTGCCCCCAATCTGACATCCAATGCCGAGGCTCTGGCAGTAATTAAAGAGGCTACAGAAGCGGCTGGTTATAAGCTGGGTAAAGATGTGACTCTGGCCCTGGACTGCGCGGCCTCCGAGTTTTACAAAGAGGGGCAGTACAATCTCTCCGGTGAAGGTAAAATATATAGCTCAGAGGGGTTTAGTGACTTTTTGGCCGAGCTCTGCGACCAGTATCCGATTATTTCCATCGAGGACGGCCTGGATGAGTCTGATTGGGATGGCTGGAAATACCAGACTGAAAAGCTGGGCGACCGCTGCCAGCTGGTTGGTGATGACCTGTTTGTTACCAATACCAGTATTCTCAGTCGCGGCATTGAGCTTGGCGTGGGCAACTCTATTCTGATTAAATTTAACCAGATTGGCACATTGTCAGAAACCCTGGACGCCATCAATATGGCCAAGGCAGCGGGCTACTCAGTGGTAATTTCTCATCGCTCCGGTGAAACTGAGGATACAACAATTGCCGATCTGGCTGTGGCAACTGCTGCCGGACAGATTAAAACTGGCTCGCTGTGCCGTTCTGATCGCGTTGCCAAGTACAATCGTCTGCTGCGTATCGAGGCCGAGCTGGGCAATGCAGTTGCACCCTATCGAGGCCGAGCCGAATTTAAGGCTTGATAAACGATTAGGGTTGGCAAAAACTTCGCCAAAGCGAATAGAATAACAATATGCGATGGTTGCTGATATTACTGGTGGTACTTCTGGTGGGCCTGCAGATGCGTCTGTGGGTCGGCGAGGGCAGTCTCGCCCACAGAGCAGAGCTGGATGGGCAGCTTGAGCGCCAGATAGAAAAGAACCGCCAGCTTAAACAGCGCAATGATCTTATTGCTCAGGAAGTTGAAAGTTTAAAGAACAATCTCGATTCGATAGAAGAGAAAGCGCGCAAAGATCTGGGCATGATCAAGCAGGGTGAAATTTTCTATCTGGTGATCGACAGGGATGACAATGTGCTGGGTGGCCATGCTAACGCCACTTCTGAGGCTGATACTCAATGACCGATAGAATACCTAAATACTGGGCTATTGTGCCTGCTGCAGGAGTTGGCCAGCGCTTTTCCGCAGATATTCCCAAACAGTTCCATCAACTCAATGGCGCCCTGGTGGCACAGCATACCCTCAGCCGACTGCTGAGCCTGACTGTTATTGCCGCCATTGTGGCTCCTTGCGAGATTGGCTCTGGCTACTGGGCCAAAGTGCCAGCTGCCGCAGACCCCAGGGTACGATTGGTTGCCGGTGGTAAGCGGCGCGCTGACTCGGTGATGAATGGTCTAATAGCACTTCAGAAATTTGCCGCTGATGATGATTGGGTGTTGGTGCACGATATGGCGCGACCCTGTGTCACTCCCGCCAATATAGCCAAGCTTATTTCTGAGTTGGAAGGGCATAGCGTGGGCGGTATTCTGGCGGCGCCAATTAATGACACCTTAAAAATCGTGGGTGCAGACAGGCGTATTCTCAGTACAGTGAATCGGGCCGAGTATCGAGCGGCACAGACACCCCAGATGTTCCGTTTCGGGCTGTTAAAATCTTCTATTCAGGCTATGCTTGACCAGCAGAAGTTACCTACTGACGAGGCCTCTGCCATTGAATTTGGCGGCTTAACCGCCCAGGTCGTCGAGGGCCGTCAGGACAATATTAAAATAACCCGGCGAGAAGATTTGGCAATTGCAGAAGCGATTATGAAAAATCAGGAGGCTGAAGCATGATTTATTCTCGCAGGCTGTCAGCGGAGACCAATCTATGCGCATAGGTCATGGTTACGATGTTCATGCTTTTGGCGAGGGCGACGCTCTGATATTGGGAGGTGTGAGTATTCCCTATAAGCATGGGTTTATCGCTCATTCCGACGGCGATGTGCTTATTCACGCCCTGATTGATGGCCTGCTGGGAGCCCTTGCCATGGGCGATATAGGTCAGCTTTTTCCCGACACCGATCCGACTTACAAAAACAGTAACAGTCGGGATTTACTGGCTGTTGTAGTGGGCATGATGGCTGATAAAGACTATGTGCTGGGCAATGCGGATATGACCATTATTGCTCAGAGCCCCAAAATGGCCCCCTATCTAGAAGAGATGCGTCGCAATTTAGCGGCTGATCTTAGCTGCTCGGTCGACAATATCAATATCAAAGCCACCACCACTGAAAAATTAGGTTTTACTGGCCGGGAAGAGGGTATTGCCTGTCATGCGGCAGTGCTGCTGCAGCCCTCGGCTAATATTATCGGGGCCTAGGTCTATTAAATCTGACCATTTTGACTTTCACCAGATGCCACGCCTGCATGGTGCGCCTCTGGGGCGAGCATTATTCCGCAGCTGCCCCGAGGACTTTCAAGTTGATGAAATAGCGGACTGGCAGCCCAGCGGCCAGGGCGAACATCTATTACTGCATATTCGCAAACGGGACCAAAATAGCCAGTGGGTGGCTGGGCTTTTGGCCCAACTCGCCGGTGTAAAGCGCAATGATATTGGTTTCTGTGGTTTAAAAGATCGCTTTGCAGTCACCACCCAGTGGTTCAGCCTGCATCTGCCCGGCCGCGAAATAGACCCTGCTGAATTGGCCCACGCTGACTTCGATATTCTCAGCGCCCAAAGGCATCATAAAAAACTCCGCCGCGGCATGCATCAGGGTAATCAGTTTAATATTATCTTGCGCGACTTTAGCCCGGCCGCGGATTTGTTGGAGGAGCGTCTCAGGCTTATTCAGCAGCTTGGCGTACCCAATTATTTCGCTGAACAGCGCTTTGGTCACAGCGGCAATAACCTGCGCGAGGCTCAGGCACTAATAGAGGCAGATAGACTGAAGGGCAATAGACGGGGGACTGGACTCTATCTGTCTGCTGCCCGGTCCTGGCTGTTTAATCTTTTAGTAGAAAGGCGCATTGAGATTAATAGCCTGTCGGCCCCCATCGAGGGGGACGAGACGGCTGCACTCTGGGGTCGTGGCCGCTCGAATATCAATGCGACAGTTGCTGAGATTGAGGCCGCTGTTTTAGCCGACTGGCAGAGCTGGTGTTACGCTCTTGAGCACGCGGGTTTAAAACAGCAGCGCCGCGATCTGATACTAAGGCCCGAGAATCTGCGCTGGACCTGGTTGCAAAAGGACCAGTTGCAGCTTTCATTTGGACTTCCTTCTGGCGCCTATGCCACGGCATTACTCAGAGAAATAGCTGAATTATTCCGCCCCGAATTTAATGCCCTGTGATATATTGGTAACGTCTTGGGGCAGCAGCTTTGCGCCATTTAAGGGCGTTTAGTTACCTGGTCTTTACAGGCAGTACTGAACCCAGTATTCAACACAAGATTCAATATAGGAGCAAGGGGTGAACTCGATCGAACTGGCTGGTATTGGCATGACCTCCCAGCGAACCAGAGAGAGGCTGATTCAGCGTCTTGTGGATCAGGGCATCAGTAGCCAACCTGTGCTGGATATTATTCGTATGACCCCGCGGCATATTTTCCTCGACGAGGCCCTGTCTCACCGTGCCTATGAGGACACTGCACTGCCTATAGGCTTCTCCCAAACTCTGTCTCAGCCTTATATAGTAGCGCGCATGACCGAGATTCTGCTCAGTGGCGGGCCCCTTAAAAAGGTTTTGGAAATAGGCACTGGGTCTGGATACCAGACTACTATTCTGTCCCAGTTAGTCACAGAGGTATGCACAGTTGAGCGTATCGAGCCATTGCTCAGAAAGGCCAAAGAGCGGTTTTGCAAGCTGGGTCTCGGCAATATCAAGGCTGAGCTTTCCGACGGCAGTTTTGGCTGGGAAAAACATGCCCCCTACGATGGTATTATTACCACAGCAGCCCCGCAAACCGTGCCAGAGGAGCTGCTTCGTCAGTTGGCGCCAGACGGTATTCTGGTGATCCCGGTGGGCAATGGTGTCTCTCAGGATCTTCGCGTGCTTCGCAGACAGGGCAATTCATCTGAATTTGATGAAGAGGTTGTCGAGCAGGTTAAATTTGTGCCGCTGCTGGGCGGGCTGTCCCGCTAGTCTTGAGTTGAGGCCATAGGCTTATGAAATCGGTCAGAGTAATAGTATGAGAAACTTTGCACAGCAGCTTTTGCTGTTTTTAAAGGGTCTGGCCATGGGAGCCGCCGATGTGGTGCCAGGTGTGTCTGGTGGTACCATCGCCTTTGTCAGTGGCATATATACTGAACTTCTTAGCAGTATCACCGCGGTCAACCTGCGGGCTCTAAAACTACTGAAATCACAGGGTATGGCTGCCGCCTGGGCCCATATCAATGGCAATTTTCTGGTGGTTCTTATGGCTGGCATTCTGACCAGCCTGTTTTCTCTAGCTAAAGTCATGCAGTTTCTGTTGGCAGAGCACCCGCTGCCACTATGGTCTTTCTTTACCGGACTGATTATAGGGTCGGTGATCTATCTGCTGCGCCAGAATCCCCCCAGGCGCACAATAGAGCAGCTGATGTTTGTGCTGGGAGTGCTTATTGCCTATGGAATCTCTATCGCGCCTGCCGTTGCTCTGGAAGGTAACCATATCACCATGTTTTTTGCCGGTAGTATTGCCCTCTGCGCCATGATTTTACCTGGTATATCAGGATCCTTTATTCTTGTGCTGCTTGGTTTATACCCTGTATTTATAGGCGCAATTGCTAATTTCCAGCTGGATATACTGTTAGTGTTCGCTACTGGCGGTATTTTGGGGCTAATGCTGTTCAGCCGTTTTCTCACCTGGCTGTTGAGTCGCTTTCATACATTGGTGATAGCCACCATGTGCGGGTTTTTAGTGGGCAGTCTCAATGTTATCTGGCCCTGGAAACTGGTGACTGAGTCGGCTATGAGTCAATCAGGCAAGGTTATTGTGCTGGCTTCAGAAAATCTACTGCCCGGACAGTTCAGCCAAACCGTGGGGCAGGACCCCCTAACTCTGCTCTGTATTGCTGCATTGAGTTTGGGGCTGAGCCTGGTATTAGGGCTGGAGTACATAGGTACCAAATATCGTCAACAGCCTTCAGGGGGAGACTAATTTAATGAGAGCGACGCAAATTCTATTGCTGCTGATTGTGGTGATCTCAGGCTGTTCTAACTACTCAGCACCTATAATCAGTCGAGAACAGCCTCCCAGTACGCGTATTACCAAACATCAGGTGGCTCCGGGTGATACTCTGTATTCAATTGCCTGGCGCTATGATCTGGATGTGCGGCGGTTAGCCAGGGCAAATGGCATCAGTCAGCCCTATACCATCCTCAAAGGTCAGGTTTTATCGCTAAATACCAAGGGCGTGACACTTAATTCGCGGCCGGTCAGTCCGCCCACCCAGAGCAGAGCAAGCAGCTCCAGGCCCGCCACAGAGGTAAAATCGGCACCCAAGCCCATGGTTTTCAGTAAAAACCTGGTCTGGCAGTGGCCGGTTAAAGGCAGCGTTGTAAAGGGATACAGCCCTGAGGACCTGCGTAAAGGCCTGAGTATTAAGTCTAAAGATGGCCCGGATGTGCGTCCCGCAGCGCCCGGAACTGTGGTCTATGCAGGTGACGGTTTGCGTGGATATGGTAAGCTGATTATCATTAAGCACAGTGAAATCCTTCTTAGCGCCTATGGGCACAATGAAAAAATATTGGTAAAAGAGGGACAATCTGTAAAAAGTACGGAAACAATCTCAAAATTGGGGTCTAAAGAAACGTTATACTTTGAAATTAGAAAGGATGGGTACCCGGTAAATCCATCTGTATATATAGATTAAAACAACACCAAAGCTGGATTTAAAAATAAAAAACGAAGATTAAAATTGGGGGAAAGGGTAGTAGGGAGATGAACTAAGGTTCTGGGTTAGCGGCGGGATTGGCTGCTAAATTATTGGAAGATCGTGCAAAAGGGATGCAAACGTGATGGATGAAGCGTTTATTTTAGATCAGCAGGCTCAAGCCGCTGACAACAAGGAAGACACACCTGAGATAAGTCATCAAGTTATTGATGCAACAAGTCTTTATTTAAAAGAAATTGGCTTCGCGCCGTTGCTGACGGCCGACGAAGAGGTTTACTACGCCCGCAAGTTTCAAAAAGGCTGTGAAGCGTCGCGACACAGAATGATTGAGAGCAATTTGCGGCTGGTAGTTAAAATCTCCAGGCGCTATGTCAATCGGGGCCTGGAGCTTCTCGATCTTATCGAGGAGGGCAATCTGGGGCTAATGAGGGCGGTAGAAAAATTCGATCCCGAACTGGGTTATCGCTTTTCGACCTATGCCACATGGTGGATTCGTCAGACCATTGAGCGGGCCCTTATGAATCAAACCAGAACCATTCGCCTGCCAGTTCATGTGGTCAAAGAGCTGAATGTCTATCTTCGCGCCTCCAGAACACTGGCTCAGCGCCTGGTCCATGCGCCGACCCCGGAAGAAATTGCCGAGGAAGTGGGCAAGCCAGTTGCAGATGTGCTCAGAATTCTCAGTCTAAGCGAGCGTATCTCATCAATTGATGTGCCCGTAGCGGACAAAGAGAAAACTCTGGTTGAGACTATAGCCGACGACCATGGTTTTAGTCCGGAAAATCAAATTGAGGGTGAAAACCTCAGCACTGCGCTCAATGAATGGTTGGAGCAGCTGCCGGAAAAACAGCGCGAAGTGCTGGTCAGGCGCTTTGGTCTGCAAAACCATCAGGAGGAGACTCTGGAGCAGGTGGGTCGGGAGATAGGGCTGACTCGCGAGCGTGTCAGGCAGATTCAGGTGGATGCCCTGCGCCGACTGGGAGATGTACTGCGCAAGCATGGTCTGAGCAGCAATGTGTTATTTGCAGAGCTTCAGGATAGCTGACAGGTTTTCAGGCCTTTAAGGGAACAATAAAAAACCCAGCTGATGCTGGGTTTTTTATATTTTCTAGCTTACTACTGAATTATTCAGCCAGATAAAGCTCTCTGGAGGCCATAACTTCAGCGCGGGCTGCATCTGCATTATCCCAGCCTTCAACTTTTACCCATTTGCCGGGCTCAAGTGCTTTGTAGTTCTCGAAGTAATGACCAATCTGGGCAATCAGCAATTCTGGAAGATCAGTGGCTTCCTGAACATGGTCATAAATTTTGGTTAGCTTGCTGTGAGGAACGGCCAGCAGCTTGGCATCGACACCAGACTCATCGCTCATATTCAGCACACCCACTACACGGCTGCGAATCACTGCGCCTGGCATTACCGGATATGGTGTAACTACCAGTACATCCAGAGGGTCGCCATCTTCAGACAGAGTCTGGGGCACATAGCCATAGTTAGCAGGGTAGAACATAGGTGTAGCCACAAAGCGATCGACAAATATAGCGTCGCTATCTTTGTCTACTTCATATTTTATGGGGTCGTGATTAGCGGGGATTTCAATAATAACGTTGATATCATTTGGCAGGTCTTTGCCAGCCGGTATGTCGTTGTAGCTCATTTCAATGGTTCCATTAGATTGCGTGACTGTCGGAGGTGGCGGATTATAGCCAGTTGATCAAAACTTGACCAGTATGAATGGCTAAAATCCGCTATCCGCCCTTTATTACCTGCTTTACCCTATTGCAATCTAAAGGTGATTGGCAGATTTACCTCAAAGCTGTCAGCCTTCATTGCCTCTGGTAGCTCTGGGAATGGTGCCGCTTTTTTAACAGCTTTAAGTGCAGCCTGATTTAACAGCCGATATCTGGATTCATGAGTGGTTACCGCGCTGATCAAATGTCCAGAGCGGTCAATAGTGACACCTATGCGCACAGTCCCCTGCTGATTTTTGTCTGCTGCGCGATTGGGGTAGCGAATTGCTTTGTAAATTTGTGCCACTACCAGCGGTGTGTAGTCCCGCTGAGCCAGAGCTTCGGAGACATTAAAGTCTGCAATCTCCTCCTCTAGCTGTTCAGCTATTTCGGTATCTGTCTCATCAGCCGCGGCCGTACTTTCGGCTGGTGATTGTTCAGCGCTGGCCAATAAATCTGACCCCTCAGTCTCTGTCGCCGCTACTGACTCGGACTCCCCGTCTGCCGGGTTTTCCACTGCTGCTATCTGTGGTTTTGCCTCTGGCTCGGGATTTTCTGCGGCAGGCTCTGGACTAGCTGGTTCGGGAGGGGGTGCCATCCACGAGGCCGCCAGGGCAATTCTGCTTCTCTGGGGCTGAATATCAGTCAGTAGCTCCTCTGCATCCATATCAATGCTGTTACCCAAGAGCTGATCTTTAAAGGCGGTTGATGGCGGTATGGGCCCTATCCAGGTGCGCAACAGAATATTAAACACTTGAGGAGGGTAATTGGCGATTAGTTCGGTGCCGTTAAAGCGCACTGAGGTACCCTGATCCGGATCAAACAGATACTCGATAACATCGCCTTTCTTTGGTGCAGATCTGGGCGCGCGCATAATATCAATAACCTCCTGTGCCGAGCCTGAAAAGCTCTCGCGGTCGTTATTGATTGAAATGCTCTGCATCCACAGATTGAGCCAGCGGCGCTTGGAGTAGACATTGATTATCCTCACCTCCATGCGCTTGGGACTCTGTTGTAGCTGTATGCTATTGGCATTATTACTCAGGTTCTCTACAAATAATGCTGCCACAAACTGCTGTTTGCCGAGGTCTTGGTAGATAGCACTGCCATTGAGTTGCAGTTCGGCCTGTGCGCCGCTGGAGAAGACCAATAGAAAAGACAGTATTAAAGTGCCCACAGTTGCGAATGGATGCCTGTGGTTGATTGCTCGATTCACCCGATTCACTCCATTCGCCGGAGCATGGCTGTGATTGTTCATTAGGATAGTTCCTTTCCTGGTTACTAAATATTTCAGCACTTAAATCAAGGGGTAGCAGAGTTGCTGAAACAGTCCTTTTCCTAACTTTCGCAAGCTATTTTGGGCAGGCTTAACCGCTGTGCAAGGGCTGCTTGGGAAAAATATCGACTCCATACGCACTCATTTGTAACTTTTGTGCGCACCATCACATTTACAGTATAGATTTGTTAAACGCTTAAAGTGAGAAACCCCGTTCGATTGGCGTTATAAATGCCAAAATAAAAGCGTTCAGCATTACAATCTATTCGCATTTACAATAACAGCAGAGCCCAAAACCAAGTAAACTAGCCGCTTTGCCTCTCCGTACACAGGCAAACTGAATATTAATTACTGATTGAAGGCAGCCCGCTTTGAATACTAATCTTCGTCTTGCGCTTATTTTCGCTGTGGCTCTCTTACTGTGGTTTTTTAGCGGCCTGCTGCGTGATGCTGAGCCCATGGATACTGAAGCTAAAGAGATAGCTAATTCACTGACTAATGTGCAGGTTATAAATTCTGTCGAGCGGCCTTTCAATCCAACTATTTCTCTGCGAGCCAAGACTAAGGCCAACAGAGATGTACAGGTGCTTGCTCAGGTCTCTGGAAAAATCTCTGCCACTCTTGCTGAAGAGGGCAGTTTTGTGACAGCGGGACAGGGCATCTGCCAGATCGATGCAGAGGATCGTCATCTGCGTCTGGCTCAGGCCAAAGCGTCTCTGGAAAATGCGGATATTGCCTATCGCGGCGCACTGAAGTTAAAAAGCGCTGGGTATCAGTCTGACTTGGCTATTTCTCAAGCCAAAGCGACTCAGGCCGCAGCCAGAACAAATTTAAAGCGCGCCCGCCTTGACGTCCAAAACCTGCAGATCAAGGCGCCCTTCGATGGCATTGTGGAAACCCGTCCTGTTGAAATTGGCGACTTTATAATGGCAGGACAACTCTGTGCCACTGTCCTTGAGCTGAATCCATTGAAAGTTGAGGCCCTGGTGGCTGAGAGAGAGATAAGTGCTCTGGCATTAGGTGACAGAGCTCTGGTTAATATTGCGGGCAAGGATTATGAGGGGGCGGTGATCTCTTTTCTGGCTTATCAGGCAGACCCTGCCACCAAAGGCTACAGAGTGGAAGCGACAATGCCTAATCCGGACCGAACTCTCAGAGCGGGTATTTCTGCGAGATTAACTGTTCTAGCTAATGCCAAGCCGGCCCATCTGATTCCAGCTAGCAGTATTTTACTGGATGATCAGGGCGAGACAGCGGTGCGGGTATTGAGTCAGGAAGGTATGGTCGATTCAGTGAGGGTTACAGTGGTTGGTGAATCTTCGGCCGGCATTTGGGTGACTGGAATGGATTCAGATGTAATCCTGATTGTGGTCGGTCAGAACTATGTAATTGATGGCGAGCTGGTTAATCCCTCCTATCAATCTAGTTCCTTAAACTAACCAAAACTAAATACCTGAGCCTTATTCCGCTATGAAATTTCTCAATCTTATTGTAGATCACTCCAGAGCAACGCTTTCAATTATGCTGCTGATTCTGGTTGCTGGCGCAGGGTCGAGACTATCCATGCCGGTGGAGATGAACCCAAATGTCACTCTGCCCGTGGTAATGATCATGGTCCAGCATGATGGTATATCTCCCGAGGATGGAGCCCGGTTGTTGATTCGACCAATAGAAAAGGAATTAAAAACCCTCGACGGTCTGGAGGAGATTCAGGCGACAGCCCAAGAGAGCATGGTTGTTGTAACTGCTGAGTTTGAAGCGGCGGATAATATCAAAGAGATAGTTGCAGAGGTCCGTGAAGCGGTCGATCGCGCCAAGGCAGAATTCCCTCAGGATACTAAAGAGCCCATAGTCAATGAGCTGAGCCCCAGCCCGGAACCCACTATTGTGATCACCTTCTCAGGGGACAATGTGGCCGAGCGAGAGCTGCATAGGGCGGCTAAATATTATCAGCGCGAACTGGAAATGCTCCCTGAAGTGCTTAAAGCAGATATATCCGGGCACAGAGACGAGGTGGTTGATGTTGTTGTGGATCCAGCGCGACTGGAGCAATACGGACTGCGCATAGATGAGCTTGTTCGCGCTGTCACCGTCAACAACCTGCTGATTCCCGCTGGAGAGATGGATGCGGCTCAGGGGCGTTTTGGTATCAAGGTCCCGGCATTAATTGAAACCACTGAAGATATTCGCGCCCTCCCGGTGCGTCATAGTCCCGAGGGTTCTATTACCCTTGGTGATGTAGCCTCGGTAAAGCGCACCTTTAAAGATGCCACCGGTTACAGTTTTATCAATGGCAAAAAAGCGATTGCCATTGAGGTGCGCAAACGGCTCAACAGCAATTTAATCAAAACTGTCGAGGCCTCCCGAGCTGTGGTAGATCAGTCACGCAGAAAATTTAGTGCCGATATGGATATAGGCTACGTGTTTGATTCCTCAATATTTACCAAGCAGATGGTGGACGAGCTGCAGGGCAATATTATTACCGCTATGTGTCTGGTACTGATGCTGGTGGTGGCCACGCTGGGAGTCAAATCCGGGTTGCTGGTTGGTTTCGGTATACCCTTCTGTCTGCTGGGCTCGCTTATTTTTATCAATATGCTGGGCTACAGCTTCAACTTTATGGTTATGTTTGGACTGTTGCTATCGCTGGGTATGTTGATTGATGGCGCCATTGTGGTGGTGGAGTTTGCCAATACTCAGGCTGCAGCGGGCCTGCCTGCGCGCGAGGCCTATATAGCCGCGGTCAGACGTATGGCGATTCCGGTGATTGCCTCAACCGGAACCACATTGGCAGCCTTTCTGCCGCTATTGTTTTGGCCGGGCGTCTCAGGTGACTTTATGTCCTACCTGCCGCTTACCGTTTTCGCAGTGCTGGCCTGGTCGCTTACCTATGCGCTTATTTTTGCCCCCACTCTGGGCATTGTTCTGGCGCGCAGGCGGGGGCAGCGTAAAAAACTTCCTGAAGACCATCATTCAGAAGAGTTAGCTGCTACCTTTTTTCAGCCACTTGAAACTGCTTATCTGCGTGTCCTGCGCCCCGTTATCGGTGCCCCATTAATCTCAGCCGCTGTCGCTATGTTGGTGCTTGTGGGTATCTTTAGTCTCTACGGAAAATTTAATGCCGGTCAGGAATTTTTTACGCCAATTGAAAGTCAATATGGCATGGCCGGTGTGCGAGCACAGGGTAATATTTCCATAGATGAACAGAGGGAGCTGACTTTTAAGGTGCAGGATATTGTGGCCGATGTCGAGGGTGTTGCTCAGCTCTATGGCAATGCCAAAGGCAGCAGTATGGTACTTTTTGGCACCGATGTAAGCCGCGATGAAATCAGTTCATTCCTGATTGAGCTCTACCCCCGCGATCAGCGAGATAGAGGCAGTGCTGAAATCTTCGAAGAAATTCGCCAGAAAACTAAATCCTTACCCGGCGTCTATGTGAGTGCGTCGGAGATGGAATCCGGGCCGCCGGTGGGCAAGGATATCCAGATACAGCTTTCAGCCTCTGATCGTCAAGCTATGTATCGAGTGACTGATCAGATTCGACAGTGGATTGCCGATAATGTTGAAGGAGTGCGGGATCTGCAGGATACTCTGCCTCTGGCTGGCATCCAGTGGGAGATTGATGTGGACCGCTCTCGTGCAGCGATGCTCGGAGTTAATGTTGCCGAGGTAGGCAATATGGTACAGATGGTCACTGGCGGGGTTATGATCGGTGAATTTCGTCCCGATGATGCAGATGATGAGGTTGAAATTCGCCTGCGTTATCCTGAGCAGGATCGACAGCTAGCCTCCATTGATGGTTTAAGGGTGAATACACCTAGCGGGGCAGTGCCAATAGGAAGTTTTAGTCAGCGTGTTGCCAAGCCGCGAGTGGATGTAATTCAGCGTATCAATATGGCCGAGACAGTATTTATTTTGGCAAACTCAAAAGAGGGTTACCTGCCCGATGACCAGACTCGCCAAATTGGCGAATGGCTGGCCACCCAGAACTTTGATTCATCGGTCAATATTGTTTTCCGCGGTGCCAATGAAGAGCAGACCAAGGCAGCTGAGTTTCTGTCTACTGCATTCTCACTGGCGATGTCAGTGATGCTAATTATGTTGGTGATGCAATTTAATAGCTTTTACCAGGCGGGACTTATTCTATTCTCTGTGGTGATGTCTACGGCAGGTGTGCTATTGGGGCTACTTATCGCTCAGGCGACATTCAGTACCATTTTGACTGGCGTGGGTATTGTGGCTCTGGCTGGTATTGTGGTGAATAACAATATTGTTCTGATCGATACCTATAACTATTTGCGGCGCAACAACAGCCAGCTGTCAGCTGCAGAGGCGGTTTACAACGCGGCAAGGTCGCGTTTCAGGCCGGTGCTGCTGACCAGTATTACCACCATTGTGGGCCTCTTACCCCTGGCCAACGGACTGAGTATCGACCTGGTAAACCGCAGCTTTACTCTAGGTGGCATGGTTGCATCCTGGTGGCAGCCGCTGGCCAGTGCTATTGTCAACGGGCTGGTGGTATCCACTGTGCTCACATTGTTACTGACGCCTGCTATGCTGCTGCTTCCAGAGATCATCTCCAAGCGCTTTGGTGTCAGGGTCGCTGAGCATCAGTATGAAGATGAAGCGGCCTGATCGGACCAGGCAGAGGTTAGAAAAAGCTAACCACAGAGCGCTGGACTGGCAAGGGGCACAGCTTTGAGAAAAATTATCCACTGCGACTGTGATTGTTTTTATGCCGCCGTGGAAATGCGAGATGATCCCAGTCTGGTTAATCTGCCCATTGCCATAGGTGGCAAATCTGACCGGCGTGGTGTTGTTGCCACCTGCAATTACAAGGCGCGACAGTTTGGTGTGCGCTCGGCCATGCCTACGGGCCAGGCCCTAAAACTCTGCCCCGATCTTGTGGTTATACCAGGCACCATGGCCAAGTATCGCGAAGCCGCCCTGCAGATCCGTCAGATTTTCTATCGCTATACCGATAAGGTTGAGCCTCTGTCTCTTGATGAAGCCTATCTGGATGTGACCGACTGTACCGAATGTCATGGCAGTGCCACCCTGATTGCCGAGGAAATTCGCCAGGTTATTTCCCGAGAAGTGGGAGTCACGGCCTCAGCGGGCATAGCGCCTAACAAGTTCCTGGCCAAGGTTGCCAGTGATCTGAATAAACCAGATGGTCAGTTTGTGATTACTCCAGAAAATGTCGAGGGCTTTGTCGAGAAACTTGAGGTCAAGCGTATTTTTGGTGTGGGCAAGGTCACCAATGAGAAGTTGCGACGTCTGGGTATAGTCACCTGTGGCGATCTGCAGCAGCGCTCACTGGTTGAGTTGGTGGACAAATTTGGGGTTTTTGGCAAGCGGCTTCATGACCTGAGCTTTGGGCGTGATGAACGCGAGGTAAATGCCAATAGTCGCCGCAAGTCCCTGAGCGTCGAGCACACCTATTCCGATGACTTGCAGGATATTGATGCCTGTAAGGGCAAACTCGCAGGCCTATTGATTGAGTTGCGCAGCCGTTTGCGCCGTATAGACAGTGACTATATGGTGACCAAGCAATTTATTAAAATGAAATTTAATGATTTCAGCGCCACCACGGTAGAGCGGCAAATGGTTGCAGGGCTGCCAGCTGAGAGTTTTGATCATCTCTGTGACCAAGCCTGGGAGAGGGGCGCGCGCCCTGTGCGGCTATTGGGCATAGGTGTGCGTTTTGTGGATACCAGCGAGCAGCGCGCCACCCAGTTAGAGTTGTTTCCATAATCGCAAATTTAGCTGTATTTGCTTATCTAAACGGCTTTGGTAGACTCGTGCGTTGGCTTTGAGATTAAACAATTACTGTGATGACTAGCTCTAAACAATCTTTGCGCAGAGAGCTTCGCCGGAAAACGGAGGAGTTTCTGTCTCGTGGTGGCGAGATAAAACAGCACAATGCAGGAGAGACAGGTGAGCCTGCGGACAGGCCCAGGGCCAGGTCGGTTTTTGTCAGCGCCCAGCCACGTCAGACCAGAACCTATGTTAACCATGCTGTGAGCGCACTCGATAATCGCAAAAAGAGCAAGACAGCCGAACCTGTTAAGAAGCCCAGCAAGCGGCCAAAGAAAAAAATCATTTACGACGATTTTGGAGAACCTCTGCGTGAGGTTTGGAGTCAGGAGTAATTCTTGCCCCGGGGCTGAGAAACAACCCTTTAAGTAATGTCCTCACCACGGGCCTGTTTATCCGCATGATAGCTTGAGCGTACCAGCGGCCCGCAGGCGGCCTGGGTAAAGCCTATGCTCTCTGCATAGGCGGTGTACTCGGCAAATTCATCCGGGTGGACAAAGCGCTCCACAGGCAGGTGGCTGGTAGAGGGCTGCAAGTACTGGCCGACAGTGAGCATATCCACATCATGTTCACGCAAATCATCCAGAGTGCGCAGCAGCTCATCTTTGGTCTCGCCCAGACCCACCATCAAACCTGACTTGGTAGGCACATTTGGATTCAGAGCTTTGTACTCTTTCAGCAGTTTCAGCGACCAATGATAGTTGGCCCCAGGCCTCGCCTCGCGATAGAGTCTGGGAACAGTTTCCATATTGTGATTGAATACGTCTGGTGCAGTGGCAGTCAGAATCTCCAGGGCTGGGGCCATGCGGCCGCGAAAATCAGGTACCAGTACCTCGACGCTAAGGTCCGGTGACAGCAGACGCGCCTCGCGAATACAGTCGGCAAAATGCTGGGCACCGCCATCGCGCAGATCATCGCGGTCAACCGAGGTAATCACCACATAGCTAAGCCCCATTTCCTGAATAGCGCGGGCCAGGTTGGTGGGTTCATCGGCGTCCAGCGGGTTGGGTTTACCATGGCCCACATCGCAGAAAGGACAGCGTCTGGTACATATCTCACCCATGATCATAAAGGTGGCTGTGCCATTGCTAAAGCATTCATGAAGATTGGGGCAGGCGGCCTCCTCACAGACAGTGGCCATCTTGTGCTCGCGCAGAATATTTTTTATTTGCTGCACCTTGGGAGAAGCTGACAGGCGGATACGCATCCACTCTGGTTTACGCTGAATGGTCTCGGTGGGAATAACTTTTACGGGAATACGCTCCACCTTGTCTGCACTGCGCAGCTTTTCTCCCTGCTGCAGCCTGCGGGTTCGCTTAGGTGGTGTAACGGACTCAGTGCTCATAGTTGTCTCTTTCAACGCTCTTATTTAGTGCAGTGTCGCCACTGCCAATAGAATACTCATTATAGCCAAGTCCCGCGATAAGACATTGGGCTAACTTTTCGGTGACCTGTTCGATTCCCGGAGGTCTGTCGACCAGATCCTGCAACTGAGTCATGGCAACGCCCAGCCCACAGGGGTTGATACAGTCCCAGGGAGCCATATCCATAGCCACATTAAAATTTAGGCCATGGTAGCTGCGCCCTTTGCGAATGCGCAGTCCCAGTGAGGCAATTTTTTCGCCACTGTCTACATACACGCCCGGCGCTTCCCGGCGCGGGCTGGCGCTGATATTCCAATATCCCAGGGTATCAACCAGAGCCTGTTCTATCAGGCTCACCAGATCGCGTACACCAATTTTAAGACGTTTCAGATCAACCAGAATATAGGCAGTGATCTGACCAGGACCATGGTAGGTTACATGACCGCCACGATCGCTCTGCACCACGGGGATAGCCCCGGGGCTAAGAATATATTCGTCTTTACCCGCCTGACCCTGAGTAAAAACCGGCTGATGCTCAAGGAACCAAATCTCATCGCCGGTAGTTTCGTCTCGCTGTTCATTAAAAGCCTTCATGGCAGCAAAACAATGGCCATATTCGCAGAGACCCAAGTGGCGAATAGTCAGCGGTGACTGCGCAGGCTCAGTCATGGTTACAACACCATCTTGACCAGACGACTAGTCTTTAATTCTGCAAAAATAGCTTCTAGCTGAGGTTTGCCTGTGGCGGTGATTACCAGAGTGATAGATTGCCAGCGGCCTTTGCTGCTATCGCGAACGGTTATTTTACCCTGATCAAAGCCAGGCGCATGGTTATCCATAACCTGCAGTATATGTTCGCGCAGCTCCTCGCGCGCCTCACCCATAACCTTGATGGGATAGTCACAGGGAAACTCTATCTTTGGTGCTTCTTGTTCAGTCAAAATTCAGCGCTCAAGACATCAGCTTAGTGAAAAACAAAATAATCCAATCAAAGAATCTGGACATAAGGCCAGATTCTTCAATACCTGCCTGGGCCACCAAAGGCACATCTATCAGGGTTTTGCTATCCAGGGTGACCTGCAGTCGACCCAGCTCTTGGCCCTGATAAATAGGCGCTTCAATCTGCTCGTCGACGAGAATATTGGCGGCCAGTTTTTTTTGTGAACCTCTGGGGAAAGTCAGGATTACATCGTCGCTAATCGTCAGGTTTAAAAATTCCTGCTGTCCATACCACACCTTGGTGTTTTCTTTTAGCAGGTCACCTGCGGAGTAAATTACCTTGGTATCGTAATTGCGGAAGCCATAGGAGAGTAATTTTTGTGATTCCTTGGCCCTGGCAGCTTCACTACTGGCACCCAGTACCACCGAAATCAGGCGCATATCCCGGCGCTGGGCAGAGGCCACCAGACAGTAACCCGCGGCCTTGGTATAGCCGGTTTTTAAGCCATCGACACTGGTATCTCGCCACAGCAACCTATTGCGATTGGGCTGATTGATATTGTTGTGCTCAAAATATTTCTTTGAATAGATGCTGTAATAGTTGGGGTGCTCACGAATAATTGCACTGGCTATCAGGGACAAATCCCTGGCTGTGGTAACCATACCCTCTGCGGGCAGTCCGGTCGCATTTAAATAGCGGGTGTTATTCATACCCAGTAACTCGGCCTGACGATTCATGGTGTCAGAAAAAGCCTGTTCATCACCGCTGACATATTCTGCCAGAGCAATAGCCGCATCATTGCCAGACTGAATAATCACCCCATGCATAAGGTCGAGCACAGAGACCTCGGAGCGAGGGCTTAAAAACATAGTAGAGCCATCGGTCTTTGCACCGCCCAGCTCCCAGGCGTTATCACTGATGCGCACCAGGCTCTGCTCTTCCATGCGCCCAGCTTCAATCTCATTGGAGACTATATAGGTGGTCATCATCTTGGCTAAACTTGCCGGCGGCAGCTGTTCATCGGCATTTTTTTCCGCCAACACCCAGCCTGTCTGTGCATCCACTAAAACCCAGGCTTTGGCGGCCAGCTCTGGCTGCGCGGGGATCAATTTTTGCGCCTGAGCAACAGAGATATTGAGCAGATATAGACCGAATACTAAAGAGAACAGCATCCATTGTTTAAGCATATTGGAGTCACCAAAAAGTCGAAGAATGTTTTGCACCTAGTTTACCACCACAGCAAGGCTTATGCGCGCCCTATGGCCGCAGATAGCGGGATGTCATCTAATGGTCAACCATAAAGCCGGAGATATTAGCCGACTGCTTGAGGACCTGCTTTATTAACCGCAACTCCAACTGGTCGCTGATGGGACCAATCCAGACTTTGTAAAGCAGGTCTCTCTGTTGAACCAGAATAGGGTGGCTGGTGTAGCCGCGAATTTTTTTCTGCAGTACCTGTGCCTGCTGCAATTGGTCAAAAGCTCCCACCTGCAGATAGCGCCCCTGATTAAGAGGAGGTATGGTCGGGCCGGCCTCAGGCTGCCCATCTGTTTTGACCACAGCTTTTGCTTCGGCAGGGGGCTTAGGTCTGTCCAGGCTGCCCGAGAGGTCTATGGTTTCTACCAGCACCTCGGCGGTGCCATTGTCGGCAAAACCAAGTTTTAATGCGGCCACATAGGATAGGTCAATAATGCGAGGTCCATGGAAAGGGCCGCGGTCATTGATACGCACAATGATCGAGCGTTTATTGCCTGTATGGGTAACCCTGACATAGGTAGGTATAGGCAGAGTCTTGTGGGCTGCTGTCATGGCATACATATCGTAAACTTCGCCGTTGGAGGTTTTGCGGCCATGAAATTTTTTGCCGTACCAGGATGCCACGCCCTCTTCGCGATAGTCTTTGCTGCTGGGAAGTACAAAATAGGTTTTGCCAAAAACTGTGTAGGGGCTCTTGTTGCCAACCTTGGTGATGGGCTCCACCTTGGGAATGGCATTGTTGATGCTGGCCGTATCCACCGGGGCGCCAGGGCCATCCTGCGGCTCTGGCATAATCATAGGCACAGCGGCGCAGCCTGCCAGAACAAGGCAGCTTAAAAGGCTGGTCGCTAGTAGCGAGATTGAATGATTAGCAGGTTTGCGTCGCAACACAGCGCCGGGTCCGAATAATTTCACTGAGTTGGTGAACTGCCATAGCGTACTTGGTGCGAGGGTTATATCTGCCTATAACATAGAAATTATGCAAGCCAAGCCAGTATTCCTCGCCATATTTTGCGGTAAATCGCATAGGGAAAGCCGTGCTGTCGCGGGCAAAATTCTCTACCGGATCATAGCCCATGGCCTCTAACTCGGCGATGGTCTTAGTGGGGCGCTTCATTTTATTCAGCCCCTCCTCACTGACTGATCCGCTGATATGGGCCCTGGTAGCCACGGGTTGATCTTTTTTCCAGCCGTGCTTGGTAAAGTAATTGGCCACACTGCCGATGGCGTCGGTGGGGTTAGACCAGATATCCGCAAACTCATCACCGTCAAAGTCAACCGCGTAATTGCGGTAGCTGTTGGGCATAAATTGACCCCAGCCCATGGCGCCAGCATAGGAGCCTTTTAACTCCAGCGGGTCCTGGTTCTGTTCCCGTGCCAGCAAAAACAGATGTTCCAACTGGGTGGTAAAGAACTTTTTGCGCGACTCGCGTTTCTCAGTGTACGTGTAGTAGTCGAAGGCCAATGTGGTCAGAGCATCAATCACTTTGTAGCTGCCGGTATTGCGGCCATAGTTGGTTTCGACACCAATAATGCTGACGATAATTGCCGGGTCCACGCCAAACTCAAGCTCTGCGCGTTCCAATGTCTGCTGGTTCTCGCGCCAGAATTGCAGTCCCCGATCGATACGCAGTTCCGAGATAAAGTGCTTTCTGTACTCGAACCAGGGTTTGACCTTTTCGGCGGGGCGACTCATGGCTTTTACAATTGAGCTCTGGTGTTTGGCATAGGACAGCCAGCCAATAATCTCTGCGCGTTCGAAGTTGTGTTTGGATACCATAGTATCCACAAAGGCTGCGGCTTCAGGGTGCTCTGAATAGTCGGCAAATGACGTTGCAGCGCACAGGCTAATGCAGGCTATTAACAATATTCTAGTCAATCTTTTCAAAGTTCCATCCTGATTCGTTTGGGTTCCGTGCTGATAGCCATCAGGATACCAAATCCTAAAAATAGTGCGACCACGGAAGTGCCGCCATAGCTAATTAATGGCAGTGGTACGCCAACTACAGGCAGAATGCCTGACACCATACTCATATTGACAAAAATATAGATGAAAAATGTCAGCCCCAGACTGCCGGCAATCAGTCGGCCAAACTGAGACTGTGAGTTGAGGGCAATAAGCAGGCAGCGACCAACAAATACAAAGTAAACAGCGCAGAGGCTGAGCACGCCGATGAGACCAAATTCTTCTGCCAGCACAGCAATAATAAAATCTGTGTGACTCTCGGGTAGAAAGTTTAGCTGGGACTGAGTGCCCTGCATCCAGCCTTTGCCGGCCAGTCCGCCAGAGCCGATGGCTGTGGTGGACTGAATAATATTCCAGCCAGCACCCAATTTATCATCCTCTGGCGACAACAGCGTCAACACCCGCTGTTTTTGATAGTCGCGCATCACAAAAATCCAGAACGAGGGAATGGCAGCCATAACCAGCAAAAATGCAGAGACCAGGTAGCGTTTTCGCAGACCAGCTAAAAACAGTACAAAGAAACCTGAGATAAACACCAGAATTGCAGTGCCCAGATCGGGTTGTTTAATAATCAACAGCACGGGTAAAAGTATCAGGATGAGTGAGATAGAAATATGTTGAAATGAGGGTGGGATATAGCGCTTGCCTAAAAATGCCGATATGGTCATGGGCACGGCAACCTTCATCAGTTCAGAGGGCTGGAATCTGGTGACCCCCAAATCCAGCCAGCGCTGGGCTCCTTTGGCGCCCACCCCAACAAACATAACAGCCACCAGTGACAGTAGACCAACAATATAAAATAGAAGCGCCCAGCGCTCCCAAAAGCGCACCGGGAATTGCGCCACAGCTATCATGGCAACAAACCCAAACAGCATAAACACCGCCTGCCGCTTAACAAAATAGAGACTTTGGCCGCTGGCACTGTAGAGAACAAATAGACCGCCCAGACAGAGAACTATCAGGGTCAGAAACAGAGGAATATCCAGATGTATGGATCTACCTCTGCGGCGGTCTCCCCCTGGTCTCTGTATGCGTCTAACAAAGTCATCTCTATACATTTATCTGGCTTCTCCCGGGTTGATAGACTCAGCAGCCACAAGCTGCGACTCTCTGGGTGGCCTTGATTTCATATAGGTGTCGATGACCTGTCGAGCAATGGGCGCGGCAGCTGAGCTGCCGTGCTCTCCATTTTCAACGATCAGACCCACCGCAATCTGCGGATCATCCACTGGCGCAAAGGCAACAAATAGCGCATGGTCCCATTTGTTCTTCTCTATTTTTGAACTGTCGTACTCTTCCTCCGCATCAATACTAATCACCTGGGCCGTGCCAGTTTTGCCAGCGATTTCATAATCCAGGCCGGCGCTAATACCTTTGGCGGTGCCTTTGGGGGAGTGCACTACATCGCGCATGGCCTCATGCACATAGTCCCAGTATTTGCTGTCTATCTCCAGGTCAGGAATGCTGGCAACCTCAGTCTCTGCAACTTCAGCGTTGACTGACTGCACCAGTTTAGGCTTAACCATGTTGCCCCTAGAGGCAATGCGTGCCGACATAACCGCAAGTTGCAATGGCGTCGCCAGCATAAAGCCCTGTCCTATGCTGACATTGATGGTATCACCGTTAAACCAGGCCTCCTGTCGAGCCTCTTGCTTCCAGGTTCTCGAGGGCATAATGCCCGGGCGCTCTCCTGGCAAATCAATGCCGGTAATATTGCCGAGGCCAAATATTTCACTGTAGCTGGACAGCAGGTCGATACCGGTTTTGACGCTCATCTTGTAGAAGTACACGTCACAGGACTCGATAATAGCCTCTGCCAGATCTACACCTCTGCCGTGGCCGCCGCGCTTGGAATTATGGTCGCGCCAGGGGCGTTCTATGCCCTCCATAAAAAAGTAGCCTGGATCATTGATAGCGTAATCCATGGTAATGGTCTTGTTGTGCAGCCCGATCAAACCAAATAGCGGCTTTATGGTTGACCCTGGGGGATATTGGCCACGAATAGCGCGATCAAACATGGGGCGATCAGGAGAGTTAATCAGCCGGTTATAGTACTTCTGACTGATACCAGAAACAAATAGATTTGGGTCATAGCTGGGGGCGCTGACAATACTTAAAATACCACCGGTTTTAACATCTATGGCCACCAGTGCACCCCGTTGACCTGCGAATGCATCATAGGCTACTTTCTGCAGTCGACTGTCCAGGTGCAGGGTCAGGCTATCTCCAGGGGTGGCGCCTACGCTGTCCAGAATACGCATAACCCGCCCGCGGGCATTGGTCTCTACATTTTCGCTGCCAACGGTACCCAACAGCTGGTCCTCGTAGTATTTCTCAATACCAATCTTGCCGATAGAGTCTGTGCCGCTGTAGGCAATTGGATCAATGCTCTGACTCTCGCGCTCATTAATACGCCCCACATAGCCAATAACATGGGCAAAAAGCTCGCGATTGGGATAAAAGCGGGTGAGGCGGGCCGTGATCTCGGCACCCTGTAGTCTGAAACCATTGACCGCCAGAATACCCCGTTCTTCTTCGGTTAAATTGTACTTTAGAGGGGTTTGCTCAAAGGGTTTGCGCCGTTTTAGACGTTTGCGAAATCCCTTTTTGTCCTCCTCCGAGATATCTATAAGCTCAGCCACATTGGTTAGCAGATTATCCAGATTTTTGGATCTCTCGCGCACTATAGTCAGGTTGTAGGTTGGCCGGTTATCGGCCAGCAGTTCGCCGTTGCGATCGTAAATCAGGCCCCGGGAAGGCGTGGCTGGTCTTACATGAACTCGATTGTTATCTGAGTGGGTGGCAAAGTTTTGGTGGCGGTTAATCTGCAGATCAAAATATCGGGCAATAATCACAATAGCCATAACAACCACGACTATTGCTGTTATAAATAGCCTGCCGGCAAAGATTCTTCGCTCCCGAGCCGGGTCTGTAAAAGCAGCGTCATGTATCATTATTGGTTTTCCATCATCTAGCTGCGATGATACGGGTGATTAGCGGTGATAGTCCATGCCCTGTAGAGCTGTTCCATCAGCACAATTCGCACCAGAGGGTGCGGCAGCGTCAGATCAGATAGCGACCAACGCATATTGGCCCTTTGCAGACAGCTTTTGGAAAGCCCATCCGGACCGCCAATCAGCAGGCATATATCCTGCCCATTCATCTGCCACTGACTGAGATTCTGCGCCAGCTTTTCTGTGCTCATAGGCTTGCCCAATACATCCAGAGCCACCACAAAATCTCGCTCGCCAATCGCTTTAAGAAGCCCCTGGCTCTCGCTCTCAACAGCCTTCTCTGTCGGCTGATTTTTACCTCTTGTAGCCAGCGGCACTTCAATAGTTTGCACCCGCAGTTCCGGAGGCATGCGCTTGCCATATTCCCTGCAGCCAGATTCTACCCAGTCGGGCATGCGGGAGCCAACAGCTAGTAGCTTGAGCTTCATCGAGTTAGTCTACTGAGCATTCTCTGGGGCGCCGAGAACAGTATCTTCGTCCCCTGACCCATCTTCGGGCAAATCGCCCGGACGCAGAGTCCAGAGACGTTCGAGATCATAAAATTCTCTGGTGGCTGGCAACATGATATGCACAATCACATCACCGAAGTCCACGAGAATCCACTCGGAGGTATCGTCACCCTCAACACCGATAAGCTCATAACCCGCTTTCTTGGCATCGACCACCACGCTGGTGGCCAGAGACTTTACCTGGCGGTTGGAGTTGCCTGTGGCAACCACCATGGTATCCATTAAACCGGTCAGTTCACGCACATCGATGGCGTTGATATTGGTGGCCTTAATCTCTTCAAGGGCTTTGATAACAATGTCTTTCAGGGCTTGCGTCATAGCAATTAGTTACTCGTATAAATGATGTTGTTGAATATAGTTGACCACTGCATCAGGGGTCATAAACTGTATATTTTCACCCCCAGCTACCTTGCGGCGAATCTCGGTGGATGACAGATCCAGCATAGTCAGCTCACAAAAATGTACATAGCCAGCCGGTGAATTTTGCAGTTGGCTCAGGTCATCACAGCGGTAGCGGCTAACCCAGTCTGCTACCGGGCCTGCCTGAGGCTCCTCACAGTCGGGCCTTGAAGACACTACAATATGGCAGTGGTGCAGCAGCTCCTGCCAGCGCTGCCAGCTATCCAACTTTGCCAGTGCATCCATGCCTATACAGAAAAACAATGGCTGATCTGGGCCAATTTGCTGCCGTACCTGCTCCAGGGTATCAATGCTGTAGCTGGGTTCAGGCCGCTGCAGCTCTAAATCATCGGCCACCAGCAGAGATTGGTTGGCAAGGGCGGCGCGCAGCATCTCCAGCCGCTGTTGGGCACTGGCCTGGGGCACGCCCCGATGGGGCGGGAACGCACAGGGCAGCATGCGAATATGATCGACTTGCAGCAGTTCAGCCAGCTCTGTGGCTATCCGCAGATGACCTGTATGCACCGGGTTATAGGTACCACCAAACAGTGCGACCGCCATATTATTGACGGATCTGCCCGTCGCCGAACACCACCCATTTCTGGCTGGTCAGGCCCTCCAGGCCCACCGGGCCGCGGACATGAATTTTGTCGGTGGAGATACCAATCTCGGCACCCAGACCATATTCAAAACCATCGGCAAAACGGGTTGAAGCATTAATCATGACTGAGCTGGAATCCACCTCGGCAATAAAGCGTCTGCCGCGGTTAAAGTCCTCGGTAACAATAGATTCGGTGTGCTGAGAGCTGTAATGATTAATATGTTCAATAGCTTCGTCGATTCCGGCAACAATCTTAATTGACAGAATAGGAGCCAGATATTCCTCGGCCCAGTCATCCTCGCTGGCTGCCAAAATACTGTTCACAATAGCTCGAGACTTCTCACAGCCGCGCATTTCAACGCCTTTTTCGCTATAAATCTTACTTAGCTCCGGCAGCACAGCTGCTGCCACTGGCTCGGCAATCAGCAGAGACTCCATAGCATTGCATACACCGTAGCGGTGGGTCTTGGCATTGTCGGCAATTGCCACTGCTTTTTTGAGGTCCGCGCGATCGTCGATATACACATGGCAGTTGCCATCCAGATGCTTGATTACAGGTACCCGAGCATCTGCACTGATGCGCTCAATCAGGCTTTTGCCGCCCCTTGGCACTATCACATCTACATAGTTGCCCATGGTAATAAGCTCGCCCACGGCATCCCGATCTGCGGTGTTAACCACCTGCACAGCAGTTTCAGGTAGCCCTACAGCTAGCAAGCCTGTAGATATACAGTCGGCAATGGCGCGGTTGGAGTTAATGGCTTCACTGCCGCCACGCAGTATGGTGGCATTGCCAGACTTTAGGCACAGGCTGGCAGCGTCAACCGTCACATTGGGACGAGATTCATAGATAATTCCCACCACACCCAGAGGGACACGCATCTGGCCCAGCTGAATACCGCTGGGTCTGTAGCCCATATCGGTAATTTCGCCCACGGGATCCTGCAGTGCGGCCACCTGGTGCAGGCCTTCGATCATGCTATCGATACGCTCATTGTTGAGCTCCAGACGATCAAGCAGCGCGGCATCCAAGCCTTTGCTGCGACCATTGTCCATATCCTTATTATTGGCTGCCAATAGCTCAATACGGTTGTTATTAACTGCATCAGCAATTGCCTCAAGGGCATTGTTCTTAATATTTGAGCCAGCGCGAGCCAACACGCGAGATGAGTCTCGGGCGGCAAGGCCAACTGATTGCATGTAGGCTTTAATATCCATGGCGTCTATTTACTGGCATCACTAAGTTTTCGATGCGCCATTATACGGGTAGCACAGGCATAATTCCCTATTTTTGCAGGCTGCAGTCAATTTCCTTAGAGCCTGCGTATAAAAACCATTGAGAGCTCCCAGGAACAATGCTTTGCAACAGGTAATAACAACACTCACCAGCATCCAGAATTGGCTGGTACTGACCGGCGCAGGTGTTAGTGCAGGCTCAGGGGTGCCCACCTACAGGGATAAACAGGGTGTCTGGCAGCGGTTGCCCCCGGTTACCCATCAGGAGTTTATGGCTGAAAACAGTGCCCGCCAGCGATTTTGGGCGCGCAATATGGTGGGCTGGCGGTTTATGGTTGAGGCGCAGCCCAATGCGGCCCATCTGGCGCTGGCCGCGCTGGAGCAGACCAGTGCTCTGTCCCATCTGGTTACTCAAAATGTCGATGGCCTGCATCAGAGAGCGGGCAGTGGCAAGGTGATTGACCTGCATGGCCGGGTAGATACAGTGTCCTGTGTGAGCTGTGGCCTGAAATATCATCGCGGAACCCTGCAGAGCTGGCTGGAACAGCTCAACCCTGAGTTCAATCAATTAGCCGGGGTGATAGCGCCAGATGGTGATGCCCATATAGATGCGCTGGACTATTCCAGTATGCAAATACCCGACTGTGAGCACTGTGGCGGTATCCTTAAACCAGATGCCGTATTTTTTGGTGATTCCATCCCCAGAGATAGACTCGCTGAGGCTCAGCAACAGATGAATTTGGCTCAGGGGCTATTGGTAGTTGGCTCTTCTTTAACCGTTTACTCCGGCTACCGGTTTTGTCTCTGGGCGCAACAGCAGGGTAAACCCATAGTCATTTTAAATGAGGGAGCGACTAGAGCCGATAAAATAGCCAGTCTCAAGGTAGATAAGCGCTGCGCCGGGATTTTGCAGGACTGGTTAGAGCGCTGCGCTGATTAGAGATTCTTACCAGCAATCTCCGCCAGGGCCTGCAAATGGGCAGGCTGGGCATTCAAACAGGGGATATAGTGAAAGCTTTCACCACCGTGCTCGGTAAAAATCTCGCGGCCCTCGCCATCAATCTCTTCAATAGTCTCCAGACAGTCTGAGGAAAACCCAGGGCATATTACTGCCACATGCTTTATCCCGTCTGCAGGCATAGCTTCCAGCGTCTTATCTGTATAGGGCTGCAGCCAGGGCTCGCGCCCAAACCGCGACTGGAAAGTCGTCATAATAAGGTTTTCATCAAGGCCCATTTTTTCTCGCACCAGTCTAGTCGTCTGGTGACAGAAGCAATGGTAGGGATCGCCGTTTTTCAGGTAGCGCTCGGGGGTGCCGTGGTAGGAGAACATCAATTTATCCGGCATACCATGCTTATCGATATGAGTCTGAATGCTGTCACAGAGAGCTTCGATATACAGAGGGGACTGGTGATAGCTACCCACAAAATGCAGTTCAGGCACCCAGCGGGTTTTGGTAAATACCTTAGCCACCGCATCAAAGGTGGAGCCTGTGGTAGCGCCCGAGTACTGGGGGTAGAGAGGTAACACAGTAATATTCCGAACATTCATATCCGTCAACTGCTGAATCGCCACCTCCATAGAGGGGTTGCCGTAGCGCATACCCAGCACCACCGGAATATCATTATTGAATTTCTTGTCCAACAGCGCTTTTACGCCAGCCACCTGAGCTTTGCTGTGAACCATTAGAGGCGAACCTTCATCAGACCAGACCGTTTGGTACAGCTTGGCTGATCGACGCGGGCGAATGCGCAAAATAATCAGATTGAGAATCATCCACCATAGCAAACGCGGCACTTCAACAACTCTGGGGTCACTGAGGAATTCTTTCAGATAACGACGCAATTCAGCAGTTTTGGGTGCGTCGGGAGTGCCCAGGTTGCACAGCAGTAAACCAGCTTGAGGCGAAGGGCCCTTATGGTCGTAATCTGTCTGGCCTTGGTACTTCATGGAACGCTCCTGAAAAAGGGTTGGGCGAGTAAGGGCCAGACAATACTGCACCGGACCTGAATCACCAAATTTTTATTGCCTGATTTGGCATGTCTATACGCTCGTTAGAAGTGGCTAGATTGTCTGTAAACAACAGAGCCGGTCTAGATAAAAGCTGACCCTTAACCCCGGCAAGGCTATAATGCGCGACTTTTAACGGCAGTCAGAAAAATCATGAGTCAATCAGCCTCAGACCGGCGCACCTTTGCGATTATCTCTCACCCGGATGCGGGTAAAACCACCATCACTGAAAAGCTGTTGCTGCTCGGCAATTTGATTCAGGTGGCGGGCACAGTCAAGGGCCGCAAAAGTGATCGCCATGCCACCTCTGACTGGATGGCCATGGAGAAAGAGCGGGGCATCTCGGTGACCTCATCTGTGATGCAGTTTCCCTACAACGACTGCATGGTTAATCTGCTGGATACCCCGGGTCACGAGGACTTTTCTGAGGATACCTACCGCACTCTGACTGCGGTGGATTCATCGTTGATGGTGATCGACGGCGCCAAGGGTGTGGAAGATCGCACCATTAAGCTGATGGATGTGTGCCGCTTGCGGGACACCCCAATTCTGTCCTTTGTGAATAAAATGGACCGGGATATTCGCGACCCCATCGATCTGCTGGATGAAATTGAAGAAGTGTTGAAAATTAAAGCGGCACCGATTAACTGGCCCATAGGTATGGGCCGTGAATTTCGCGGTGTGTACAATTTTTATACGGATACCATTCATGTTTATGTGCAGGGCAAGGGCCACACATTGATGGATGATATCCAGGTTGCAGGCCTGGAGTCACCAGAGGCCCGGGAGGCGCTGGGGGACTATGCCGATGATGTAATTGAAGAGCTGGAACTGGTAAAGGGCGCCACCAATCTGTTTGATATGGACGAATTCCTATCGGGCAAACTGGCCCCGGTATTTTTTGGCACTGCGCTGGGTAACTTTGGTATCCGCGAGATGCTGAATGATTTTGTGCGCTGGGCACCTGCCCCTCAGTCCCGCCAGACATTAGAGCGGGAAGTCACTGCCAGTGAGGATAAATTTAGCGGCTTTGTATTTAAGATCCAGGCCAATATGGACCCCAAACACAGAGATCGTATTGCTTTTATGCGTATCTGCTCAGGCAAATACAGCAAAGGCATGAAAATGAAACATGTGCGTACCGGCAAAGATGTGCGGGTTGCCGATGCCTTTAGCTTTAAGGCCGGAGAGCGCATCTCTGTAGACGAGGCTGTGGCCGGAGATATTATTGGTCTGCACAATCATGGCTCAATTCAGATTGGCGATACCTTTACTGAGGGTGAGGTTCTGAAGTTCAGTGGTATTCCCCACTTTGCCCCGGAACTGTTTAAACGTATCCGTCTCAAGGACCCGCTGAAAGCCAAGCAGCTGCAAAATGGTATTCGTCAGCTGTCAGAAGAGGGCAGTACCCAGGTGTTTTTCCCCTTCCGCAATAACGATATTATTGTCGGTGCCGTGGGCCAGCTACAGTTTGATGTGGTGGCCTACAGGCTGAGAGAGGAATACGGGGTTGAAGCCATCTATGAGCCGGTCAATGTGCACACAGCGCGCTGGACTGAGAGCGACGACCCAAAACTTCTCGAGGCTTTCCGCATTAAAGCGGAGGAGAATCTGGCTATGGATGGGGGTGGTCACCTCACCTATCTGGCGCCTACCAGAGTAAACTTATCTCTGGCCCAAGAGCGGCACCCGGATATCGATTTTCGAGCGACCAGAGAACACTAACCGCCACTGGGCTCTCTCTGACATAATAAGAAAAGACAAGCTAACAAGAAAAGAGTAGTCACAGCGATGAGCAGAGTAGTGATTCCCGTCTCTCAGGAACAGGTTCCCGAGCATTTACGCACTAACCGCAGCGCCTTTACGCGCTGGTTTGGGCGTACATTTTATCGCGCTATCGGTTGGAATTTAGAGGGCAGTATTGCCGATGCTGAGCGCGTAATGGTAGTGGCGGCACCTCACACATCCAACTGGGATTTTGTCTTTGGCATCAGTGTTATTCTGGGCATCAATGCTCGCGTACGCTGGCTCGGCAAGCACAGTATTTTTAAGTTTGGTGTAACCTGGTTTTTTCGCTGGCTGGGGGGTATCCCAGTCAACCGCGCACAGCCCGATGCGGTGATGGGTTATGTGGATGAGGCAGTAGCAAAAGACAATGGTGTTATCCTGGTAGTGGCACCGGAGGGGACGCGCAAGAAAGCTGAAAAATGGAAGAGTGGATTTCTGCGTATCGCCAAAAAGAATAACTGTGTTATCCAACTGGGTGCTCTGGATTTTGCCAACAAGCGCATTGTACTTGGTAAGCTGTTTGAGCCCACAGGTGACAACGAAGCCGATATTGCTGCCATTATTGACTATTATCAGCAGTTCACCGGCAAATACCCCGACCAATTTTAAGAGCGATAGCTAGACTCAAAAGGAATCAAAGCATGAGTGATAAACCCCTGGTGGTATCCCAGCAGCAGTGTCCAGAGCATTTGCGTGCCAACCGCAGTGCATTTTCGCAATGGTTTGGACGCACTATCCTGAAGTTATTTGGCTGGCACGTGGAGGGGCAGATTCCAAATTTAAAACGCATCCTGATCATTGGTGCGCCACATACATCCAACTGGGATTTTGTCTATGCTATGGCCACTATTCTGGGTCTCAATCTCCGCCTGCGCTGGCTCGGCAAGCACAGTATTTTTAAACCAGGTGTGCGCTGGTTTATGAAGTGGCTGGGCGGCATTCCCATCAATCGCTCAAAACCCCAGGATATTGTAAAAAATATAGCCAAATTGGTGGAGCGCGAGAAGGGTATTGTTATTGGCCTGGCACCGGAGGGCACCCGCAACAAGGTTGAGAAATGGAAAAACGGATTTCTGCGTATGGCCGAGGCAACCGACTGCACGATCTTTATGATTGGCATGGATTATCTGGGCAAGCGGGTGGTGCTTGGGGATAGCTTTAAGCCCACTGGTAATCATGAGGCTGATCTGGCGTCGATCATGGATTACTATCAGCGTTTCAATGGTAAATACCCAGACAAGGCATAGGGCATTAGTGAGTACTCAGTATTATGGATGTCGCTGCTAGCACTCAAATAATCTTAGTTTTTGTGGCCTTTTTTGCTGGCTTGATCTCCTCTATTGCTGGCTCCGGCGGCATCCTCACCCTGCCAGCCCTGCTCTGGGCCGGGCTACCTCCACTCACGGCACTGGCCACCAATAAGGTGCAGAGTTCGCTGGGAACACTGTCCTCTGCCTGGAACTTCTTTCGTAAAGGTCATCTGGATATCAAACCTCTCGGATTGTCGGTCGCACTGGCCATTGTCGGTTCTGCGCTGGGTACTCTGGTGGTGCAGAGTCTCAACACTGAATTGCTGGCGCGGCTTATCCCGTTTCTGTTGCTGGCCATAGCCCTGTATTTTTTGTTGTCACCAAATATCAATGATAGCGATCATCCGCAGAGAATTAGCCAGCGTTGGTTTGCCTGCAGTGCGGCACTGGGTATGGGGTTTTATGGCGGATTTTTTGGCCCTGGTATGGGGTCAATTATGCCATTTCTGTTTGTTTGGCTACTGGGTCATAATCTGGTCAAGGCCACGGCAGAAACCAAGCTGATGATCCTGGCGGTCAATGGCACCTCGGCGCTTATTTTTGTGTTTAGTGGCTATGTGATCTGGTCGCTGGCGATAACCATGTCAGTGGCCCAGATTATTGGTGCCCGGCTGGGTTCCAACCTTGTTATCAGCCGTGGTGCCGGTTTTGTTCAACCAATTATTACTGCGGTGACCATGCTGATGGCGCTAAAACTGCTATTTTCCCCATGATCAATTTTCTGATCACGGTGGGCCTGAGTTTCTGCCTTATTTTGCTTGCACTGCTGGTCTTTCGCTATTTGGGTATGCCGGTCTACAGGGTCGAAGCCATTAATATCAGGGTGCTGCTCGAATCAGTACTCAGAGAAATGGCAACCAGCGCCGACTGGGATGTGTTTATTGGCATGCGCATTCACCAGGACCCTGAACTGGATAAAATCAGACAGCAATGTGCTATGTTAGCGGAAATTGAAATGACTGAGCGGGCCGGCATGGTGATCTTTTCCGAAAAGGGCCGAGCTCAGCTGAGTGAGATATTGGCCAGATTGGGCGAGTATATAGAAAGCGGAGAACAGCAATGATTGAAAAAGCGTCCCCCATAGCCAGATTTTTGGTGGTCAGCGCCGCCTTTGTGGTGGTGGTTTCAGGGTTAAAGATGGCTGGCCCATTGCTGGTGCCTTTTTTGTTGGCTGTGTTTATTGCCATGATTGTTTCGCCATTGCTAACCTGGCTTAAAAACCGCCGAGTTCCCGGTGGTTTGGCAATTTTGCTGGTGGTCGTGCTGATTTTCCTGGTTGGCCTGCTTCTGGCCGCCTTAATTGGTTCTTCACTGGAAAGTTTCCGCCAGGATATTCCTGTCTATTCGGAAAAACTGTCCGCCATGAGTACCTCGGTGCAGCAATGGCTGAGCCTGCGCGGGGTGGAGATCGATGCCGAGCAGTGGCAGAGCAGTTTTGATCCAGGTGCTGTAATGCAGCTGGTTGGCAGTACATTAGCCTCCTTTGGCAATGTGATGACCAACGCAGTAATGATTCTACTCACCGTGATCTTTATTCTGGCAGAAAATATGGGCTTTGGTGAAAAGTTGCGACTGGCTAGAGGCGCAGACACCTCTCAGGAATGGCTGACCAAATTCTCCGATAGCGTGCATAGTTATCTCGGTATTAAAGCGGCAATCAGCTTTGTGACTGGCCTGGTGATCTTTATCTGGCTGAGTATTCTGGGTGTTGATTACGCCGTGCTCTGGGGGCTGCTGGCCTTCTTGCTAAACTTTATACCCACAGTGGGTTCATTTATTGCCGCCGTGCCAGCGGTGCTGCTGGCACTGGTGCAGCTTGGAGCTTTGCACGCGGGCCTCACGCTGGGTGGCTTTGTGTTGGTTAATCTGGTGATGGGCAACATGATTGAACCGCGCTGGATGGGTCGAGGACTCAATCTTTCGCCATTGGTAGTATTTGTCTCTTTGGTGCTCTGGGGCTGGGTGCTGGGGCCAGTGGGCATGCTGCTGTCTATTCCGCTGACCATCATGATTAAAATCGCACTGGAAAATCAGGAAGATACTCGCTGGATAGGCATTATGCTGGGCGCGGCTGAAACCTCTGTTAAGCGTCCTGCTGATAGCTCTGACGAGGCTGAACACTAACTGGATCCAAGCTGTAACCTATTTTTCTAAATTCCACCCTCGACTGGCTCCTTTTAGGCTGTGATTGATATCACAGTTTGTACCTACAGCTGTTGCTACTATTCTGCGACCTCTGACCCCTAGGTCAGCGCAAGCAGAGAGTAAATACACAGGATGTAAGGTTACAGCAATGGATTTCCGCCCCAGAATCAGAGTTTGCAACGGTTTTTCCTTAATTGAGCTGTTGGTGACAATATCAATATTGGCCGTGCTGCTGGGCATAGGTCTGCCTTCTCTAGTTACCTTTATCAATAATAATCAAATAACTACTCAGGCCAATGATCTGGTCTACAGCTTTCATATGGCGCGCAGCGAAGCCATTAAACGCGGAGCCCAGACTCGGGTTGCAGCGGTCAATGGCAATTGGAGCAATGGCTGGCATATTCAGGCCGATACCAATAACGATGGCGACTATCTCGACGCGGCCGATATTCTGCTGCAGTGGGAGCCCCTGACCGGTGGCAGTTCCCTGGCCGCGGTGGCTACTAATGCCCCCAGCAACAGCGTTATCAGCTTTAATTCTAGGGGATCTGTGGTACCCGGCAATGCCTCTTTTGTGCTGACTCTGACACCAGCAGACTGTGACAATATTGCATCGAGAATAATTTCTGTGCAGCCCACGGGCCGACCAGATGTAGCTAGGGGGGACTGCAGTTGATAAAACCTCATACACCAACTCGTTATCAATCCGGCGTCAGCATGATCGAAGTGCTGGTGACTATCCTGGTTTCGGTTATAGGCCTGTTTAGCGCCATGCAGCTGCAGTTAACCGCGGTTTCCAATACCCACAGCTCCTATTTTCGCAGTCAAGCCGCGGTGATCAGTAATGGACTGGTCGATCAGATGCGCGCCAACCCAACCGGTGCCATTGCTGGTAACTACGATATTAGCCTCAGCGGCTCAGCGCCCTCGGGCTCCAGTGTTGAGGCCACAGATTTGGCCCAGTGGCGAGCGGATCTTACCGCAGCTATGCCCGGCGCCACCAGTTCCGTAGCCTGTGTCGCAGCAACCCGTATCTGTAATCTGGTGGTGCAGTGGGATGATAGCCGTGGCCTCGATGGTAACAGTGCCGAGCAATTTACTCTGACCCTGAGGCTGCCCTGATGAACAGGCTCCCAAACCAAACTCTGCAGACCGGCCTGAGCCTGGTGGAGTTTATGGTGGCCATAGCCATTCAGGTGATCTTGCTGGCAGGTATGGTCTATGTGTATGGCAGCAGCAGAACCCTGTTTACAGTTAATCAGGAGCTGTCGCGGGTGCAGGAAAATGGCCGCTACGCCACAGATATGCTGCTCTATGATATTCGCATGGCCGGGTTTGCCGGCTGCCGCAATATTGGTGATATTGAGCCCAATATTATTGCCAATTCGCCCCCGGTATTTAGCGCGCTCACCGATAGTCTAACTGTTTTTGAAAATGGCGCTGGCTGGACCAATCCAACGGCAATTGCCAGAGTGGCAGGCACAGATGTGATTACTCTGCAATCCACACAGGGTGTGGGTATGCAGCTGACCGGCAATATGGCAGCAGACAACGCAAACATCCAGGTAGCCAGTAATCCAGATGGGCTTGAGGCCAACGATTTAGTATTAATTTTTGACTGTTCCAACGCTGATTTATTTCGCGCCACCGGAGTATCTGAAGGCAGCGGCACTGTGACTATCACCCATGCCAACAGCAGCAATACCACCAATCGTCTCTCCAAAGCCTATCAGGGCGATGCCCAGATTATGTCCTTTGATGCTCACACCTATTTTATTGGCACAGATAACAATGGCGAGACCGGGCTGTACCAGTATTCATTTAATGACAGCGCAGCTGTGCTACTGACTCAGGGTGTGGAGAGTATGCAGCTAATGCTGGCTGAGGATTTGGGTGGTGATGGAGAGCCAGACACCTATGTCAATGCCACCGCCGTTGCCGACTGGGAGGCAGTTATTGGCGTGCGGGTAGGGCTGCTGATGAGATCAGCCGATCGCGCCTCCACCGAGGTGAGAAACTATAGTTTCGATGGCAGCGAAGCCAATACCAATAGTGACCAGCGTTTGCGCAAGGCGTTCTGGAGTTACGCCGCCCTGCGCAACAGGATTCAAGGGGCTGCTTATGAAAGTCAATCAGCAGTTAAACCTCCGGCAGAGCGGCGCAGTGCTGATAACCGCACTTATCTATCTGTTGGTACTCTCTGTAGTCGGCATCTCGTCTATGCGCGGCACAGCCATGGAAGAGCGCATGGCATCCAATAGCTGGGAGCATTCGCGAGCGTTTCAAGCGGCTGAGTCGGCACTGCTGGATGCCGGGCAGTGGTTTTTGTTTCAGCCCGACCTGATAGATTCCAGCAGTGATGGCTCAACTGGAGTCTGGGCCTCAGGTTCAGCAGCTCAGCGGGTAGTGAGTTCAACCTTTGACTGGTCGACGGAGGGAGTTGTCTATGGTGACAGTTCGGGCAATAGCTCGGCACTGTTTGGCGACCTTTATGGGCCACCCAGATATGTGATTGAGGAAGCTGGTTTTGAGCCCTCTGACAGTGACCCGGACACATTGGCAAAAAAGACGGGAGTTTTCTATTACAGCATATCGGCCATAGGTTATGGCCGTTCCGATGGTTCGCGGTCGATTCTGCAAACCACATTAAAGAAGCACAATAACTGAGGCAGGGAAGTCATGAATAAAGAGTTTGTTGCTGTTTTCAGGAAGATTGCCGCCGCACTATTGCTAGCTGCGGCCAGTTCAACGGCCTATGCTGTCGAGTATGATTTAAGTGATACGCCCCTGTTCACCCTCGCCGGTGTGGACCCCAATATTGTTTTGACCATGGATGACTCAGGCAGTATGGCCTGGTCGTTTATGCCTACCGCCGTGGGTAACTACCCCTCAACTAAACGGGCCAAGTCGGCGGCCTACAATAAAATCTACTACAGCCCTGAGGTATTTTATGACCCGCCAGTGGATGAAGACGGGGTTAGCCTCGGCCATTCGTCTTTTACCGCGGCCTGGGACAATGGTTTTAAAAAGACCGGCAGTGGCACCTGCACCAGAGATCTGTCCAGCGACTATAGACCCAGCTGGGGAGGTATTAACCAGGATCACTGTGGGTCCAGCAATTACTCAGATGGCTTTTACAATCGCTACGCCAGCTCATCCTCAGAGCCCGCCTATTATTATTTATTTGATGATAGCCGCAGTGGCTGCAATGGCTCGGTAACTGATAATGACTGCTATACCAAGGTGGTGGTGAGCGCCACATCAGGTCAGGGAGAGACAGTGGACGAGCGGCAGAATTTTGCTAACTGGTACTCCTATTACCGCAAGCGCGTCTATGTCACTAAGACTGCAGCGACCCTGGCATTTGAGCGTTTTAACTCCAATATTCGCGTCGGTTATCAGCGCATTAATAACAGTACATTTAACGGTGTGCGGACATTTTCTGGCGCCACCAGAGAGAACTTCTTCGACTGGCTGCACGCGCTGCCCGCCAGTGGCGGCACGCCATTGCTCAATACTATGGATAAGGCCGGTGACTACTTTGAAGATGCCAGCCCCTACCGCGATGATCCCACCGATGGCTCATCTATCGAGCGCTCCTGCCGGCAGAATTTCCATATTATGATGACCGATGGCGAGTGGAACAGTGGTTCGCCCTCGGGTTTTGGCAACGTGGATAACAACAGCCAAACTATCCCCAGCAATGATTACGGGGTCACAGGCTATGTGCCCAGAGCGCCATTTAAAGACAATAACTCTACCTATCTGGCTGATATAGCCTTTAGATACTGGCACAAAGACCTGCGCCCGGGCCAAACCAACAATGTGCCGGTCAATATCAGTGATCTGTCGTCAGATATCGATGGCGACGGTGATACCGACAACAATGATATTTTCTGGAACCCTAAAAATGACCCGGCCGACTGGCAGCATATGGTCAACTTTATGATTGGTCTGGGGGTGTCCGGGCAGCGTGAGTTTCCCGATGATTACCAGGATCTGCTCGATGGCACATTGTCCTGGCCCACCGGCGGAGGCACCGCCAAGATAGATGATCTGTGGCACGCTTCAATCAACTCAAGAGGCAGCTATCTCTCGGCTCAGGACCCAGAGCAGCTAGTCAGTGCCTTTACCGATGTAATTAACTCTGTGTTGGATCGCACAGGCTCCTTTGCAACTGCGGCGCTTAATTCAGGCACCATCTCCTCGGACACTGCATTATTTTTTGCGCGCTTCACCACCAATGACTGGATCGGCAATCTTATTGCCCAGCCTATTTCTGATGGCACCAACTGCGGCCCAGTGGCTCTGGGCAATATCTGCCCCTCGGCCTGGGATGCCGCCTGTAAACTCACCGGTGGCTTCTGTTCGGAAGTGGGTAAAAAGGTGGGCAAAACCAAGCCAAACGACCGGGTGATTATTACCAGAGATGAGGATAACAACCCAATACCTTTCCGCTGGGCATCGTTAAAGTCCGGGGGTACCCAGAGAGCCTCCTTAAAGCAGCCATTTAACAGTTTGGGCAGTGCCCGGTTGAACTATCTGCGCGGTGCCCGCGGCAAGGAAATTGCCAAGGGCAATGGGGGTATCTTCCGCAATCGCAAGTCGGTGCTGGGAGATATTATTTCCTCTGTACCCACCTATGTAGGGCCGCCGGAGCGATTTTATTTCTCCACCAGTGATTTCGCTGAAGGTGATAGCTATACCGCTTTTAAAGCCAGCTACCAAAGTCGTTCGCCCATGGTTTATGTGGGCTCCAATGGCGGTATGCTGCATGGCTTTCAGACCTCCAATGGCCGGGAAAAACTGGCCTATGTGCCATTGGCAATATTCGATAATCTGTGGGAGCTGTCGCTGCCAGACTACAGCCATAGAAATTTTGTCGATGGCCCCATTGCTGAAAATGATGTCTATTACGATAGCGCCTGGCACAGCCTATTAGTGTCTGGCCTGGGTACTGGTGGGCAGGCCTATCTGGCTCTGGATATCACCGATCCCAGCAGCTTTTCCGAGCCCAGCCTAGTGCGCCTTGCCAATGGCAAATGGGGCGTGATTGTAGGCAATGGCATGAATTCAACTGAATCAGACGGCAATGCCAGCAGCACTGGCAATGGGGTCATCTTTATTCTGGATGCAGAAACTGGCGCCCTGATTAAAAAGCTGGATACCAAGCAGGGTACAGCCGACGACCCCCTGGGACTGGGCCGCCCCAATGGCATTATAGGTACCGCGGTGGTCGATCAAAACGGTGACTTTATTGTCGACCGTATCTATGCCGGAGATTTATTTGGCAATATATGGTCTTTCGACCTGTCCAGCAGCAACACTTCATTTTGGAGCAGTGAATACGGTTCGTCCAGTAATCCCCAGCCATTATTTGTTGCTGAAGTTTCAGGCGTCACCCAGCCAATCACCTCGGATTTAAAGGTTAAAAACCACCCCAACGCCGCTGGATATCTAATCTATTTTGGCACTGGCAAGTATCTCGGCAAAAGCGATCTCACCGACACTAACCCGCAGACTTTTTATGCAATCTGGGACCGCGCAACCAATGGTGCCAATGGCTTTACCCGCGACAGGCTCCAGGCGCAAACCATCACTACCCACAATGCCCCGGCCTCAGATCTGCGCGCGCGAGTGGTATCTGAGATACCCATTGTCTGGGACGACGGCAGCAACCCGGTGAGTGCCGAGGAGAAGCTAGGCTGGTATATAGATCTGCCTGAGTCTGGAGAGCGAGTGCACCAGGCACCGACGCTTCGCGATGGCCGGGTAATTTTTGTTACCGTCACTCCAGCCAGTGACCCCTGCGCCGGTGAGGGCACCAGCTGGCTAATGGAAGTCGATGGTACCAATGGAGGCCGTCTCAATGAGTCGGTATTTGACTTTAATAAGGACCGCTCATTCGACGATGGCGACCTGATTAATGTGGGCGATATAGATGGCGATGGTGAAGACGATATGATTCATGGCTCTGGTATCCAGCGCATTAATGCCGGCATTCTCTCCCGCCCCGGCATTATCAACCACCCGGATGGGCGCACCGAGTCCAAATATGTCACCACCTCAAAAGGCAAGGTCGAGTCTATTCTTGAGGACTCCGGCCGCAATCGCCAAACCCCCTGGCGGGAAATTCGCTGATAAATGATTGAATTATGAAATGAAAAGGCACAGCCAAATGAATATAAAGCGCGACAAAATAATCACCAGCCTATTGCTGGTTATAGCATCTCTGCTTTCTCTGCACAGCAGTGCGGCAGAGCCAGAGATAGACCCAGATTGGCAGAGATATACATTGGTACTGAGTTTTGTCGACCCTTTAGCTCGCCTTGTAGTGGCTGGCGATCGCGAGTTTACCCTGCCCTATAACACCCCAATCTCCAATAGCAATGGGCAGGCAATTGCCATCGCCAACCTTAAGTCGGGAGACAGAGTCTGGTTATATCTGGATAACTCAGTGACAGATAAGGGCCCGACCCAGGCCAGGCGCATAGAGCGGATAAAACAATGAATAAACAGCGCAAACCCTATAAAAAACCACCACAGGGTATGAGCCTGATTGAGTTAATGGTCGCGCTGGTAATTATTGCCATTATCTCCTCAGTGGCCTATCCCAGTTACCAGAGTCATATGGCAGGCGCCAGACGAGCAGATGCCCAGGCCGTACTAATGGAAGCAGCCCAGTATATGGAGCGCTTTTACACCGAAAATAATCGCTACGACCAGGACACCTCAGGCACAGCAGTAGCTCTGCCAGCCCAGCTTACAGAGTCCCCCAGAGACACCGGCATCAAATCCTACGATATAGCCGTCCAGGCCTCCACAGCGAGTACCTATACCTTGCGCGCCACCCCCAAAAATAACCAGACCGGCGACGGCTTTTTAGAGCTAACCAACAGCTTCACCAAGTCCTGGGACGCAGACAATAGCGGCAGTATCGGAGCAGGCGAATCCACCTGGAGCAAATACTAAAAAGCCCCAGTTTACACTGAGGCTTTTAAAGTTATGGTGCCCGGTCTCGGACTAAACGCGCAGCGTTTTGGGCGCACTCGCTCGCGAGGGCGGGGCGCAGCCCTGAGCGCAGCGCGCGAATCCATCGAACGTTCGATGACTCTCTTACAGAACCAAAAAAGCCCCAGTTTACACTGAGGCTTTTAAAATTATGGTGCCCGGTCTCGGAATCGAACCAAGGACACGAGGATTTTCAATCCTCTGCTCTACCAACTGAGCTAACCGGGCGTCGCAATCAAATGTGCATACTGCGAGAGGCGCGTATTAAAGCGTCTGAAATGCCGTTCGTCAAGGGATTATTCAGTAGGTGGCACGTATCCTTCAGCTTGATCCACATCTTCACCGGAAAAGTACTTTTCTCGTTGCTCCGAGAGGTAAGTTCGAGCAGTTAAATCCATCATATTCAGACGCATTTCATTTATGAGCGTGGTTTGATGGGTCATCCAATCGGCCCAAGCCTGCTTAGAGACATTGTCGAATATTTCCTGACCTTTGGGGCCGGGAAAGGGCGGTAAATCCAGCCCGGGTAATTCTTGCTTGAGTTTGCGACAGTGAACCATGCGCGCCATAACTAACCTCTGTGTAGTGTTTGTTTAGCCTGTGACTTTAGGGTGATTGAGTAGCAGTGCTTTGATTGGAGCAGGCATTCCCAATGATAGTGGATTTTGTGGGTTATACCAGACTTGATTTTGCTTATCCGCCACATGCTTGGCATTGGCTGTGGCGCTACCAAGGGTTATCTGCACCGGCTTGTAGTCAAGATGAAAGTGACTAAAAGTATGCCGTTTAACCTCATGAACCTGCTCGCTGTCAGGTTGCACGCCGAGCTTGAGATAGGTCTCTTCAAGCTGTTCCTCGGATTCACATTGCGGAAAAACCCAGAGACCACCCCAGAGTCCTGCAGGCGGATTTTGCTCTAACAGCAGCGCGCCCTCAGTATTACTGATCATTAAAAAGCAGCTGGTTCTTACGGGTAATTTCTTCTTAGGTTTTTTACCCGGATAATCCTTAGGGTTACCCTGTTGGTAGGCTTTGCAATCCTGTACTAGCGGACATTGCTCACAGCTTGGCGATGACCTAGTGCATAGGGTAGCACCTAAATCCATCATTGCCTGAGTGTAGTCAGCTATGCGTTTGTGGGGTGTATAGGTTTCGGCGATCAACCAGAGTTTTTCAACCACAGCACTTTTTCCCGGCCAGCCCTCGGTGGCGCTGTAACGGGCTAAAACACGCTTTACATTGCCGTCGAGAATAGTCGCCTGATTTTTAAAAGCGATGGAGCTGATAGCACCGGCGGTAGAGCGGCCTATACCGGGCAGTTCGATCAGCTCGGGTACATTATCCGGAAACTGGCCGTTCAGTTCATTGCTAACAGTCTGTGCAGTTTTATGCAGGTTGCGGGCGCGGGCATAGTAGCCAAGTCCTGTCCAATGGTGGAGAACTTCATCCAAGGGTGCTGCGGCCAGTGCGTCTACTGTAGGGTAGCTTTGCATAAAGCGTTCGAAGTAGGGGATTACTGTGCTGACCTGGGTCTGCTGAAGCATAATCTCCGAGATCCAAACCCGATAGGGATTGATACTCTGCTGCCATGGCAAATTGGTTCGGCCATATTGGTCGAACCAGCTGAGCACTGCATTTTGGAATTTTTTAGGAGACACTTTATTTTAAGCTCTTTACTTTAAGTTCTTTTCCAAAACGCCCTTAAGCAAACTTTTAAATGGGTCTGCGTCCTGTTCTTGCTGATCACCGTTATCTTTTTCGGTGATCGGCGTATTAAAAACCTGCCCGCCAAGCTGCTGGAAAATACTGCCTTTAAGAAAGTCTCGTACCAAGCTGTCGTCTGGTTTGCAGTTGGTTTTGCCGTCTGCATCAAAACTACCGCTGCAGATAAACGGTAGATTGCGATTGCGCAGACTCTTATTGACCGAGCATCCAGTGGGGCTTGTGGTGGTGCCATTAACTCTGGTGTTGGCAGTAACACTGTAGCGTTTATCCAACAGCTGCACTGTGCCACGGCCATTGATAGACAGGTTTCCAGTAGCGGTTTTTAAGTCTCGAATCTGTACTTTACCTCCATCGACACTAAATTGACTGGTCAGGGTGTCCAGCTTGGTACCCTTTGGCCAAGTTGTATTGGATGGGCTGCCGCCAAATAGGGCGGCGGCATTACAAAAGGTCTCTTCTGCATTAATGGCGAGATAGATTGGGTTTAAAACAGTTAGCTGCCCGGTACCGCTCAGTACATTGATAATCTCTTCGAGGCTGTTGCCAGAGCCCTGTAAGCTAGCCTCTGCGCTGAGAAGGCCGGAGAGGTCACTGCTATCGGCAATGGCGGGCAGAGCCAGTTGCAGATCTATACCGATCAGAGAATTTTGCAGTTCAAATTCAGGGGTGGCCAAACGCATATCCAGTCGTCCGGTAGCATCCACCTGCCCACCAAACAGATCGACATTTAACGAGCTCATACGCAATACCCGATCATTACCAAAGACATTGCTGTAGAAATTGTCCACAGTAAAATCATTAAATTGAAGACTCGCTATAGTTATTTCAACCTGAGTCTGGCCCTGCCAAAGTGCAAAGGGAATGGCTAGTGGTGCAAACAGACCGCTGTTGTCGGCGCTGCTTCCAGACTTGGGAAGATAGTTTGATACGTTGATAATATCTGCCGAAACAATGGTGGTGAGATTGTTGCGCAGAGAGTCTATTTGCAGATCAACCTCAATAGCTTGGCCGTCGAGATTGATGAGATTATTAATATCTGACATAGCCTGAGTATCAAGGCTAAAGCGGCTCTCGATGCTGACATCGGTCAAGGCTGAGGGGTCGGACATTTCAGGTAGGCTGATACTAGGAAGTATCTCTGCAACCCGTTGCAGTTGTTGTATCAGACTAAAGCTGTTGGATTGGAGATTGCCCTCGATAAAATTCAAGCTGTTGCTAGCTCGAATGCTGCCATTCATCTCAATATCATTTAAGCGGATGGCCAGATCTGCCAGGCTGAGACTTTGTATTGCGCCGTTAGTAACGACAATTGCAATAGAGCTATCTACGGCAACCTGCTGGCCACCAAGTGCCTGCAGAGACGCTGTGAGAGGGAAATCTGTTCCATCTAAATGGATGTTGCTGGCTTTAAGGCTAATGTTATCTAATTGCACCGGCTGGCTGTTTGGGGGGCTATAGCGAAGTTGACCACCTTCGAGTTTCACGGAGCTAAGGTTAAGCTGATTTGGGTCGAGAATGATTGAGAGAAGATCGATCCAGGATACTGAAAGAGTGAGCTTATCTACGCTGCCGGCAGCGGTGTTCTGATCAGAAAAGCGAGCCTGCCCAATGCTGATGCCCGGCTGAGGGAGAAATGTCCAGGCGAGATCACCGTCAATGGCGAGATCGAAACCCTGTTGGCGTGCCTGAGACTCAATATCTGTTTTGAAGTCGTTGATATCGACAGCCAATGAGATATAAATAATTACTGCAGAAAATAAAGTGACCACTGCGATTAGGCCAGTGGTCACCCATTTTAAAAATTTTTTCACGATCACCAACAATTTAAGGGTTGCTCTTTGGACCTCATATTACATCAAAGAGTACAACCCTTAAATACTGATAAACGACTTAGTGTCTAGAAAGAGTAACTAGCTTTTACACCTAGATTTCTACCGGACATTGGCACTTCGTTCTTAACAAACGAGCTATGATTTCTAGCCACCTCATCCAATAGGTTTTTGCCGAACAATGAAAGGGTCAAGCTGTGTCCCGGGCTAGTCTCAATTGTTTTGGATAGATTTAGATTTAATAGTTTAAATCCATCGGTAGCAGTTTCATTTTCAGCTATATCGTTTTGAGCTGATACATCCTTGAGCGATAGTGCAAACTTAAGCCCATCTTCCACATAGGAAACTCGGTATAAATCTCTTTCCGGGCTTATACGTGGGATAGCGTTTCCATTGGTAAATTTCCCTGAAACCGAATCTCTTCCGTATGAAAGCGTTAGTGCGCCACGAGCAAGGTCAAAGGTCTTGCCTAGTTCAATTTCATAGCCGTCAAACTCAGCGTCTTGCTGAAGATAGTTGGCAAGAATTAAACCTTCATGATGCTCTTCCTCGTCATGCTCGTCGTGCTCTTCTTCAGTCTCATCCATTAGGTAAATGTAGTTATCTACATTGTTCTGGAAGAAGGTTAGGGTGGCAAAGAATCCATCATTTTCATAGTCAAAGGTCAGATCGATATTATTTGATTTCTCTGAAGCCAGGTTGAAATTACCAACCTCCACTCTGCCTGTTGCCAGGTGAGGACCATTCATTAATAGCTCAACCGCTGTAGGCGCTCTTTCGACAGAGGACAGTCCAAGGTTGATCTTTAGTGAATCATTAATATTTTTGCTCAGAGTCAGGGCATAACTAGTTGTGCTGAGATCCCGGTCGAAATACTCCAGCTCTGCTTCATGCTCATCACCATGTTCGTCTGCGTGATCATCTTCATGCTCTTCATCATGGTCTTCACCGTGCTCTTCATCATGCTCTTCCTCATGGCTGATAGAGCCTTTTCTGGAGATTTGACCGTGTCTTATACCAAAGTCGACATGAAATAAGTCGAGATCTTTGCTCAGATAGTAACCCAGAGTCATTTCTTGACTTTCTGTTGGGTTGATAAAGGCCTCTTCACCAATAACAGAAATATTCTCATCGACAAAATTGATGGCAATTTTTTGTGCTGCGAAATCATTGGCTAAATCAAAAATCGCACCATATTCTCTTGCATCATTGCTGAAGGTTGTTGGACCCTCTTCGTGATGTTCGCCTTCGTGCTCTTCATCGTGCTCCTCACCCTCTTCATCATGCCCTTCTTCTTCAGCATGTTGCTCAGTGTGTGTGTAATCGGAATCTCTGAAGTGGTATTCGATTTTTTCTAGCAAGCTATTACCTAGAGCAAAGGAACCCTCTAGATTGACGACATTAGACTCAGTCTTGGAGAAGATTCTCTCGCCTTCATGCTCTTCTTCGCCTTCGTGTTCATCTTCACCTGCATGCTCTTCTTCGCCTTCATGCTCTTCATGGCCTTCCCCATGAAACGGAACACCGAAGAGATTTTTGGTGTCGCTGATAGAAAGTCCAATATATCCCCAGTCTCCGGTCTTGGAGATACCTACTCTTTTGGAAGTAGATGCAATATCAGAATTGGGCAAGTAACCGAGATCTTCCTCATGCTCTTCACCTTCGTGTTCTTCGCCTTCATGCTCTTCACCTGTATGTTCCTCATCTTCATGCTCTTCCTCATGATGAGCAATCGCGCCAGCTGGAATATCAAAGTCACCAAACTCGGAGTCTTTGTAGCTAGCGGTGACATTCAAGCCGCCGATATTATTCTGGTAAGAGAAATCATGAGAATCACCGCTATTGACCGATTGCGCTTCTAAACCTAACTGAAACTTTGATTCTGTAAAGTCTTCTCTGGCAATCGTGTTATCAACAATGTTCACTATTCCACCGATGGTTCCGTTGGAATAAAGGAGTGACGAGGGCCCTCTGACTATTTCGATTTGCTGGATGTTATTTAAATCAACATCATTCATATGGTCTGGGCCCAAACCTGATACATCTCTGACGACTACGCCATTATTGAGGACCTTCACTCTGGATCCCGACATACCTCTGATAATGGGTTGACCTACCGCGGCACCGTAATCACTCGAGGATATACCTACCAAGCCATCGATGCTGGCACCAATACTTTGGCTTGCATCAGTAGCAATCGACTCACCATTGATAACATGCAGCGGGTTTGAAATTTCATCGGATGCGGCATCAATCAATGATGATGTAATAATAACTTCTTCTATATTGCTGTTTGCGCTTGCTGAAATTGGCGCGAGCAGGACCGCCGCAGCCAGTGCTGCAACGTATTTTAAATTGTGCATTTTTATACCTTTTACTTAAAAAATTAGAGTTGTAGAGTTAATTTCTAAGCGTTAGAGGGCGGAGCTCTAGACAGGTAAAGGGAGAATCTTTGGGCGGGTTTAACCCTGCTGAAGACGGGTTTTGACGCTGTGGGTCTAACCACAATAGTGGCACTGGTATCAGGGTTGACGATAACAGTGGATTCTTGAAAGCAAATACTACAGCTGCCTTCTTGATGGTCGCGATCTCCATCAATATGGCTATGGGCAGAGGTAACAACAGACCCAAGCCCTAAAAATAGGCTCAGTGCGACTGCTACTATCCATCTATAGTTTTTCATGCGCGAAATTGTATCACCTAATTGTTTCGGAAATATAAAAAATTCTGGTTATAATGCGCCTTTGAAATGAGTCTGACGTTGGAGAACACCATGGCTGATCGCATTGCGACAGTGACACGCAATACCCTAGAATCGCAGATCACAGTGACGGTTAATCTGGATGGAACAGGTCGTGCAAACTTTGCCACGCCGGTGCCTTTTTTGGAGCATATGCTCGATCAAATCGCACGACACGGTTTAGTTGATCTAGATATTCAGGCCACCGGTGACACGCATATCGATGATCACCACACCGTTGAAGATATCGGTATTACCCTAGGTATGGCGATTACTAAAGCGATTGGCGACAAGAAAGGCCTGACTCGCTATGGCCACGCCTATGTACCATTGGATGAAGCGCTGTCTCGTGTAGTGATGGATTTTTCCGGCCGTCCCGGTTTGATTATGAAGGCGGATTTTGTCCGCAGCCACGTTGGCAGTTTTGATGTTGACCTGGTTCGTGAATTCTTCCAGGGCTTTGTAAACCACGCGTTGGTTTCACTGCACATCGATAACCTGCGCGGCGCCAATGCTCACCACCAGGTCGAGACTATCTTTAAGGCCTTTGGTCGCGCACTGCGCGTAGCCGCAACTGCTGATGAACGCATGGCCGGTGTAATGCCGTCTACAAAAGGTACTCTTTAAGAGTGCCTTTTTTTAAAAGAAGTTTTTTTTACAGAAGTTTTTTGATAGATAGGCCAACAACGAAAAAATCTTATGAGTGATTTCCGCAGCCATATTGCCGTTATTGATTACGGTATGGGCAATCTCCATTCCGTTGCCAAAGCCCTGGAGACTGTCTGCCCCGGTGCCAAAGTCTCTATAACTGCCGATCCTGCCGTGGTTGAGGATGCCGACCGAGTGGTATTTCCCGGCGTTGGCGCAATTCGCGACTGTATGGGTGAAATCCAGCGCCTCAATGTTGGCGATGTGGTCAGTCAGGCGATGAAGAGCAAGCCAGTACTGGCAATCTGTGTCGGTATGCAGGCACTGCTGGAAAGCAGCGAAGAAAATGGTGGTGTTAACTGCCTGGGTCTATTGCCCGGCCAGGTCAAATTCTTTGGTGATAGTCTGGTCGATCAGCAGGGTGCTAAGCTCAAAGTTCCCCATATGGGCTGGAATAATGTTCAGCAAACCATTGATCACCCGCTTTGGCAGGGAATAGAACAGAACAGCCGCTTTTACTTTGTGCACAGCTATTATGTAGTCCCCTCTGACGAATCGTATGTTGCCGGACGCTGCGACTACGGCGTTAACTTTGCCGCTGCACTCAGCCATAAAAATCTCTTTGCCGTGCAATTCCACCCGGAAAAAAGTGCCGATGCCGGCCTGCAGTTACTGCGTAACTTTTGTAACTGGAACGGCTGAGTAGTATGTCGGAAACGCCGGATAATCAGGAGCTGATTGCACGTCTAAATAGCGAGACGGCAAAAATCAATTGGCATGAACTGCAAAAGCACTATGCTTTAGGTAATGTTCTGGCCGTTGCCGAGGGTGGCGATTTAATTCAGGTCGCTATAGCTTTGCATCAGGATAACAGCGCACAGATTCAACAGTGGCTTGACGAAAAAGTGGTACTGGAAGTCAGTGATCAACAGGCACTGGCCTGGTATGAATCCAACACCACAGTTTGGGCGCTGGTAATACCGCCATTTATTTTGGTACAGGCGGTCAGTCAATAGAACATCTAGTATAGGGAATTATATTTAGCAAAGGAGTTGCTGCATGCATTTACAACTTAATGAAGAACAACAATTTATCCAGGATACGGCGCGCCGTTTTTCCGCAGACGAACTGCTGCCCGTTGCAGAACAGCTCGATCTTGGCGCGGGCCGCGAGCCGCTGTTGGGCAATCTTAAAAAGCTCGCCGAACTGGGATTTATGGGGCTCAATATCTCAGCCGACTACGGCGGTACAGAGGCGGGCTCTGTCGCCTTTAGTGTTGCCCTTACCGAGCTGGGCCGTGGCTGTGCCTCTACTGCAGTAACAGTATCTGTCACCAATATGGTTGCCGAGGTTATTCAGGCCTGTGGTTCCGACCAACAAAAACAACATTACTTGCCTAAAATCTGTGCCGGGGAATATTCCGCCGCGGGCTTTTGCCTGACAGAATCGACAGCGGGCTCTGATCCTGCGGGCATGAAATGTCGCGCCGTTAAAGAGGCCGATAGCTGGGTGCTTAATGGCACCAAGCTGTATATCACCAGCGCCGAATACGCTGGCCTGTTTGTGGTTTGGGCGGTCACCGATACTCAGGCACCCAAGGGCAAAGGCATCACCTGTTTTCTGGTGGAGGCTAATAACCCCGGTCTAACCATCGGCAAAGCCGAGCATAAAATGGGCCAAAAAGGCTCATCGACTAACGAAGTACTCTTTACCGATTGTCGGATTCCATTGGATGCAGTTCTAGGTGCCGAGAGTCAGGGCTTTAAAATTGCTGTAGGTGAGCTTGCCGGTGGGCGTATTGGTGTGGGCTCATTTGCTCTGGGAATTGGTCTGGCGGCAATGGATTACGCGCGACAATATATTACCGAGCGTCAGCAATTTGGTCAGGCACTCTCCAACTTTCAGGGGCTGCAGTGGATACTTGCAGACCGTTATACCGAGCTTGAGGCAGCGCGGCTGTTATTAATGCAGGCCGCCTCAAGAAAAGAACAGGGTTTAAGCTTTTCCAAAGAGGCCTCGATGGCCAAGGTATTTGCCAGTGAAAAAGCTAATGCAGCCTGTTACTCCGCACTGCAAATGCTCGGTGGCAATGGCTACAGTGCTGAATACCCACTGGAGCGCTGGTCGAGAGATGCGCGGATTACCAGCATCTATGAGGGCACCAGTGAGATTCAGCGAATTATTATTGCCCGTGAACTATTGTTAGAAATTGTATAGCTAGACATTGAACAGTTAGGAGTGAAAAGTGGATTTACACAATAAAGTTGCAGTTATAACCGGCGGTGCATCTGGCCTTGGTCGTGCAGCGGCACAGGCATTGGTGGGTGCTGGTGCGATGGTCGTTATCTTTGATATGAACGCCGAGGCGAGTGCACTGGCTGTCAGTGAGCTGGGTGCGGATAAGGCGCGTTTTATAAAGCTGGATGTTTCCAGTGGCACGGATGCGGAGGCTGCTTTCGCCAAGATTGTTGATGATCTCGGGCATGTGGATATCTGTGTTAACTGTGCCGGCATAGCCATAGGAGCAAAGACCATCAATCGCGAGGGCGAGCCCCATGACCTTGATCTCTATCGCAAGGTCATAGAGGTTAACCTGATTGGCAGTTTTAATATTTCCCGCTGTGCAGCGGCGGCTATGGCGCTCAACAACCCCGATGAAAAATCCGAAAGGGGAGTGATTGTGAATACTGCTTCTATAGCAGCCTATGATGGACAGATGGGCCAGTGTGCTTATGCATCGACCAAAGGCGGCATTGTCAGTATGACATTGCCTATGGCTCGGGATCTGGCCAGTCAGGGTATTCGTGTTAATTCGATTGCGCCCGGTGTAATGGCTACACCATTGATGTTGGGTATGCCGCAAAATGTGCAGGATGGAATTGTGGCGAATATTCCTTTTCCTAAGCGTATGGGTGAGCCCAGTGAATTTGGTCAGCTAGTGGTGCAGATTGCCGAGAACAGTTATCTAAATGGCGAGACTATTCGTCTGGATGGTGGCGTGAGGATGCAGCCACGCTGACAAAATTTAGTTTAGTAATCCGTCATCCTGAGCGAAGCCGAAGGACCCCGTCCAGCACCAAGAGATTCTTCACATAGGTTCAGAATAACAAGTTAGGTAATCAATAACCTCAGAACGACTACCCCGAAACACCACCAGCTCCTTCTTCTTATCCAGCTGATAACTGTACATAGGATCGTAGTACTCCTGAGTAAGCACAGTCAGCCAATGCCGGTGGCTGGCAAAGTTATCCTGATGTTGCACGGCAATCGCATTTTCCATGGAGGCCAAAAGTTCTTTAGTGCGTTGACCACCCAAACGCTTTTTCACCCGCAGTAAACTTTCGGTCAGATAGTTGGCAAATTCCTGTTCACCAGTATCACCATAAAACGCCATAGTCCTACTGTAGCGATCAATCACATACTCCTGCCACAGTCTTTCCAGACGCTCCTCAAAATCCATATCTATAACCACAAAGGAACTCTGTGCCATCAGATCGGAAAAATAATGGGGTAGATGGCGGGCACCGATATTGCGGCTTTCATCTTCCAAAATAACCGTTTTATCGGGGTGCTGGTTTTGTACTTTTAGCAGATCCAGAGCAATTTTATTTTCAAAATCGATTTGGGCCGGCTGGCAATCCAGAGGCCGACCAAAACTCGAACCCTTATGATTCGCTGCGCCTTCAAGATCAATACCCGTGGGTAAGTCTTTAATAATGTCAGTTTTTCCGGTGCCGGTCATACCAGACAAAATAATAAACTTATTATTCGGTCTGGTATTAGTCTGGCAATAATCGCTTAGATAGTTAAATAGAAAGCCACGCAGGGATTTATAGCCCCCCTCGACCTTGGGGCATTCAACCCCCGCTTCAGCCAACCATTCCTGACTCAGTTGCGAGCGCAGCCCTCCGCGAGCGCAGTACAAAACAGCATTGGGGTTGGCCGTTATAAAGTCCTGCCATGCTTGTATGCGTTGGTCTTTGACTTTACCTGTGACTAATTGATGTCCCAGTTGGATGGCCGCTTGCTGATCCTGTTCTTTGTAACAGATGCCCACCTCATGGCGCTCTTCATCGGCCATTAGTGGGAGGTTTGCGGCGAAGGGCAGTGCACCAGTGGCAAACTCAATCGGTGCACGCACGTCTATCATTGGTGTGTCGTCGAGCAGCAACTGACGGTAGTTATTAACCCGTGGCAGGCTCATGCCATAACCTTTATCTGCGGGCCATCGGTCGCGTTCATAAGCTCGCCAATCGGCAGGTGATAACAGCCGGCTTGTTTTAGTAATTGACTGACTTTATCGGCCTCTGCTGGCTCAACGGAAATTAATAAACCGCCGCTAGTTTGCGGGTCGCAGAGCAGGGTTTGGCTCTGTTGATCAGTGCCGTGGATATGTTGGTGAATACTTTCCCAGTTGCGTGTGCTGCCGCCGGGAACGCAGCCCTGATTGAGGTAATCAATCACTGCATTATCTAAAAGCGGTACGTCTTTCAGGTTAACGGTTGCCGCTACATCGCTGCCCTGGCATATCTCGAGTAGGTGGCCGAGTAGTCCAAAGCCGGTGACGTCGGTCATGCAGGTAACCGCGTCAATTTCAGCGAGCGCAGCACCGATGGTGTTGAGTTTCATCATGCTTTCTACCGCAAGGCGGGCATGCTCTGGTTTTAATTTGCCCTGTTTTTCGGCGGTGGTGAGTATGCCTACGCCTATGGGCTTGGTTAAAAACAAAACATTGCCAGCCTTAGCCGTACTGTTCTGTTTAAGGTTTTTAAGATCAACACGGCCAGTTACCGCCAGGCCAAATATGGGTTCTGGGGAGTCAATGGAATGTCCGCCAGCCAGATGAATGCCTGCGTCACGGCAAGCATGACGGCCTCCATCAATAACCTGCTGGGCTATTTCTGCGGGTAATGTATTTATCGGCCAGCCTAAAATAGCGATGGCCATCATCGGTGTGCCGCCCATGGCATAGATATCACTGATGGCATTGGTAGCCGCCACACGACCAAACTCAAAGGCATCATCGACAATAGGCATAAAGAAGTCGGTGGTACTGATCACCCCAGTGCCATCGCCAAGATCATAGACCGCGGCATCGTCTTTGGTGTTGTTGCCCACGAGTAGATTTGGATCGTCAGGGGCTACAAAGTCGGTGCGCAAGAAAGTCTCTAGAACGCTGGGGGCGATTTTGCAACCGCAGCCGGCGCCGTGGCTGTATTGGGTGAGTCGGATTGATTCTTTGGACATAGGGTATTTTGTTGGCTGAATGTTTATTGCTCTAGGGTACTTGGTTTGGTGGCTTAGGTCATTGCTTTGTTGCTTTGTTCCCGCCCCAGTATGGCGAGACGCTTGCGATCGGCTCCATGGTTGGGATCACAGGTATTACTGCTGGCTTTACTCCCGCACCAAGCAAAAGATCCCCGAGCTCCCCGCACACCCTAAGAAAACAGCATCAACCATTGTGCTTACAATATTCCCTAGGCGTTAACCCCGTCCAATGCTTAAACGCCCGCGTAAACGATCGCGACTCAGTAAAACCAACAATATCCGCCACCTGCTCGACACTCATCTTTTCATTAACCAGTTTCTGAATAGCCACCTCCCGGCGCAGATTATCCTTAATCTTCTGATAGCTAGTAGCACTCTCTTTAAGTCGTCTATGTAAAGTCTGCGAGCTAATACCCAGCTCCGCGGCGAGCTGATGAATGGGGGCAAACACCAATCGCTCGGGATGGCGCTGAGTAATAATCCGTTCTATCTGAGCTTCCAACGTACTGTCAAAACCGGGGATAGTCATAATATCTGCTGGGGCATTTTCGACAAACTGCGCCAGCTCTTGGTCGGATCGAACCAGTGGTTTATCCAGGTACTGGGCATCAAAGATTAGTCGATTGGCGCTGCTATTAAATTTCAGTGAGGCGGGAAACATAATCTGTAGTTCGCTTTTATGGGCGGGCGAACTAAAGGTGAAGTGAGTTTCGTGCAGGCGGATGGGTTGGCCTATATACCAGCTGGGAAATCTATGCCAGATCACCAACCAGAACTCGGTCATAAAATGTTCGGGATCCAGGTGCGGATGAGCCATTTCAAAGCTCAGCACGGCATTGCCCTCGGCACGATCCAAACGCATGGGAATATCATTGCTGGTCAGGTTATAAAAACGCACAGCCTTTTCTAATAGCTCGCCCAAATTAGCGCAGCGGCTAACCAGCTCTGCCATGATCGCAAACACCCCAACCTTGCAATTGTTTTGCGTAAAGCCCATAAACTCATCGTCGAGAGTTTCCTGAACAGTCTTAAAAAGGCGTGCTACTTGATCTGTATGTACTCGCTGACTATGTTTATTTAAAACCACAGGATTGATCCCGGCACGTTCTAAGGCGGGCTGCTGTGAGAGGTCTCTCTTCCTTAGGCCGTGCATACAGCTAATCACATGATGCTGGCAAATTGTCGCCATTTCACTGCCTCTAAATAAGTTTATAAATTGTGAGTTATTGGGGGATTTATAGCATATATGCCGGATTATAAGGAGTAAATATGGCAATAAATGTGATATTTGCTGTTAAAAATAGACCTACTATTGCATGGGTTGCTGGTTCATAGTTTGCCAATTGAGTAAAAAAGTCGGAGAAGTACATGGCAGGTAAGGAAAAGCCAACAATGGCGGATTGGCAGCAACTTGCCTTTAAAGAGCGTAAGGGACGCCCCGCTGACGAGTTGGTTTGGCAAACGCCGGAAGGTATTGATGTAAAACCGCTGTATACCGCTGAAGATACAGATGGCCTAAAGCATCAAGATAGCCTACCTGGTTTTGCGCCGTTTAAGCGTGGCCCCAAAGCAACCATGTATGCAGGTCGCCCCTGGACGGTTCGCCAATACGCAGGCTTTTCGACTGCCGAAGAATCCAATACGTTCTATCGAAAAAATCTCGCCGCGGGTCAGCAGGGCCTTTCGGTGGCCTTTGATCTGGCCACCCATCGGGGTTATGACTCGGACCATCCTCGGGTCGAGGGTGATGTGGGCAAGGCCGGTGTAGCGATTGATTCTGTTGAGGATATGAAAATCCTCTTCGACAGTATTCCCCTCGACCAGGTATCGGTGTCCATGACCATGAATGGTGCCGTGTTGCCAGTGATGGCCAGCTATATAGTGGCTGCAGAAGAGCAGGGCGTGGCGCCAGAACAGTTAGTCGGAACCTTGCAGAACGATATCCTCAAAGAATTTATGGTGCGCAATACCTATATCTATCCGCCGCAACCTTCAATGCGCATAGTCGCGGATATTATTGGTTACACCGCCAGCCATATGCCCAAGTTTAATTCCATCTCCATCAGTGGCTACCATATGCAGGAAGCCGGGGCGACTAATGTGCAGGAGCTGGCCTATACCATTGCCGATGGTATTGAGTATGTGCGCACAGCGATTGATAGCGGTTTGGATGTGGATCAGTTTGCGCCGCGGTTGTCATTTTTCTTTGCCATTGGTATGAATTTTTTTATGGAGATTGCCAAGCTGCGCGCCGCGCGGATTCTTTGGGCGACCTTGATGGAAGAGAAATTTGCGCCTAAAGATCAGCGCTCTTTAATGTTGCGCACCCACTGCCAAACATCTGGTGTGAGTCTGACCAGCAAAGACCCCTACAACAATATTATGCGTACCACCATTGAGGCCATGTCTGCGGTATTGGGCGGCACACAATCCCTGCACACCAATGCCTTTGATGAGGCGCTGGGTCTGCCCACCGAGTTTGCTGCGCGTATTGCGCGCAATACTCAACTGGTGATTCAGGAAGAGACGGGGGTGACCAATGTGATTGATCCTCTGGCGGGTTCTTATTACATCGAAAGCCTGACCAATGAATTGGTTGAAGCGGCGATGGTACTGATTAATGAAGTCGAAGCGATGGGCGGCATGACCAAGGCAGTTGAGTCCGGTATGCCCAAGCTGCGCATCGAAGAGGCCGCAGTACTGCAACAGACACGGGTCGATCGCGGTGAGCAGGTGATTGTTGGGGTGAATAAATACCAGCTCGCCGAAGAGCCCGATGTCGATGTATTGGATATTGATAACAGTGCAGTGCGAGAAGGGCAGATAGCGCGGTTAAATAAATTGCGTGCCGAACGGGATACGGAAGTTTGCCAGCAAACCCTCGATGCGCTTTCGCAGGCAGCGAAAAGCGGTGAGGGCAATTTGCTTGAATTAGCGGTTAAGGCGGCTCGAGCTCGAGCCACTGTCGGCGAAATCAGTGATGAATTAGAGAAACACTGGGGCCGCCATCGCGCCCAGAGCCGATCAATTAGTGGTGTCTATGCTTCTGCCTATAAAGGGGATAAGGACTTTATGAATATAAGTAAAAAAGTCGAAGAATTTGAGGTCAGCCAGGGTCGCCGACCGAGATTGTTGGTAGTAAAGATGGGTCAGGATGGTCATGACCGAGGTGCCAAGGTGATTGCCACCGCGTTCGCCGATCTCGGCTTTGATGTGGATGTTGGGCCTATGTTCCAGACGCCGGAAGAGGCTGCGCGCCAGGCGATTGAAAACGATGTGCATATTGTTGGAGTCTCATCACAAGCGGCGGGGCATAAAACCCTGGTTCCACAGTTGATTCAGTCTCTAAAGCAGCAGGGTGCCGGAGATATTATTGTTATCTGTGGCGGTGTGATCCCGCCACAGGATTATGAGCAGCTGCGTGCCGACGGGGTGGCAGCTATCTTTGGTCCTGGTACAAATATTCCCGAGGCGGCAGAACAGGTGCTAGATCTTATTAAATGACAAGTAAGGGTGTTCAGGATGAACCCCTTTTTTGTCATCTCGAACTCTTTTACTGTCATTTCGACCAGAGGGAGAAATCTGCATGAGGTCCCTCGTCGCTGCGCTCTGTCGGGATGACGGTGGTTTTGTTGTTACTCCAGCGCGGGCTGGCATTGGGGTTTATTAAAAAGGAATAACCATGAAAGAAATACTGGAACAATTAGAAGATAAACGCAACCGCGCCCGACTGGGTGGCGGCCAGAAACGTATTGATGCCCAGCATGCCAAAGGCAAGCTGACCGCCCGTGAACGCATCGACCTGCTATTGGATGATGACAGCTTTGAAGAGTGGGATATGTTTGTCGAGCACCGCTGCACGGACTTTGATATGGATTCACAGCATGTGCCCGGTGATGGTGTGATTATTGGTTACGGCACCATCAATGGCCGCCTGGTATTTGTCTTTAGCCAGGACTTTACCGTGTTTGGCGGCTCCCTTTCCGAAGCTCATGCGGAGAAGATCTGCAAACTGATGGATCAGGCGATGAAGGTCGGTGCACCAGTGATAGGTCTCAATGATTCCGGGGGTGCGCGTATTCAGGAAGGGGTTGCCTCGCTCGGTGGTTACGCTGAGGTGTTCCAGCGCAATGTTATGGCCAGCGGAGTAATCCCGCAAATCAGTATGGTCATGGGGCCCTGTGCTGGCGGCGCAGTCTACTCACCAGCGATCACTGATTTTATCTTTATGGTGCAAGACAGCTCCTATATTTTTGTTACCGGTCCAGATGTGGTGAAAACCGTGACTCATGAGACGGTAACGGCGGAAGAGTTGGGTGGCGCGGCAACCCATTCAAGCAAGTCTGGTGTCGCCGATCTGGCCTTTGAAAATGATGTCGATGCGTTGGAAAAATTGCGTCATTTTATCAATTATCTGCCGGCCAATAATCGCGAAAAGCCACCCCAGTGGCCGACTGAAGATCCGGCCGACCGCCTCGAAATGTCGCTGGATACGCTAATCCCCAACGATGCAAATAAACCCTACGATATGAAAGAGGTGATTTTAAAGGTCGCCGATGAAGGGGCTTTTTTTGAAACCCAGGTCAGTTATGCGAAGAATATTATTAGCGGTTTTATTCGTATCGAAGGCTCAACGGTTGGCGTTATCGCCAACCAACCTCTGGTGCTGGCAGGCTGTCTGGATATAGATGCCTCGAAAAAAGCCGCGCGATTTATACGCTTCTGCGACGCTTTTAATATTCCGGTATTAACCTTTGTCGATGTGCCCGGATTTATGCCCGGCACCAGCCAAGAGCATGGCGGCATTATCAAGCACGGCGCCAAGCTGCTCTATGCCTACGCCGAATGCACCGTGCCCAAAATCACAGTGATTACCCGCAAAGCCTATGGTGGTGCCTATGATGTGATGGCTTCCAAGCATCTGCGCGGCGATGCCAATCTGGCCTGGCCAACTGCTGAAATTGCCGTGATGGGCCCTAAGGGGGCGGTGGAAATTATCTTCCGCAAAGATAGCGGCGACGCAGAAAAAATTGCTGCGCGAACAGAAGAATACCGCAAGAAATTTGCCAATCCGTTTATCGCCAGCAAGCGCGGTTATATAGATGATGTGATTATGCCCCACAGCACCCGCAAGCGCGTGGCCCGTTCATTGGCGATGTTGCGCAATAAAAATATTGAAAACCCCTGGCGCAAGCATGGAAATATTCCGTTGTAGGCATGCGTCCAGCTGTCATCCCGGCAGAGCCCCCATCTGTCATCCCGACAGAGCCCCCATCTGTCATCCCGACAGAGCCCCCATCTGTCATCCCGACAGAGCGCAGCGACGAGGGATCTCAGACCTCAAGAGATGCTGCATAGAAAAACGTTTGCGGATAAATTTTTAAGGATAAAAGATTTATGTTGAAGAAAATACTAGTAGCAAACCGCGGCGAAATTGCCTGCCGTGTGTTTGCCACCGCGAAAAAAATGGGTATAACCACCGTAGCTGTTTACTCCGATGCCGATCGCGATGCCTTGCATGTGCAGAGAGCAGATGAAGCTGTATATATAGGCCCATCGGCGTCCACTGAAAGCTATCTGGTGATAGATAAAATAATTCAGGCCTGTCGCGATACCGGTGCCGATGCCGTGCACCCCGGTTATGGATTTCTGTCAGAGAACAGCCAGTTTTGCGATGCCTTAGATGCCGCCGGCATTATCTTTATCGGCCCCGGCAAAAAAGCCATTGAATCAATGGGCGATAAAATCACCTCTAAGCTGATCGCTGAAAAGGCCGGGGTCAACTGTATTCCCGGCTATACAGATGTGGTTCGAGATGCCGATCATGCAGTAGAGGTTAGTGCCGGAATTGGCTACCCGGTGATGCTTAAAGCTTCGGCGGGTGGCGGCGGCAAGGGTATGCGTGTGGCTTGGAATGACGCGGATTGCCGAGACGGTTTCGAGCGTGCGACCAACGAAGCCCGTTCCAGCTTTGGCGATACCAGGATCTTTATTGAGAAATATATTCAGCAGCCACGCCATATTGAAATTCAGATTATGGCCGATGGCCATGGCAATGTCATTTATCTGGGCGAGCGCGAATGTTCTATTCAGCGCCGTCATCAAAAAGTTATTGAAGAGGCACCTTCACCATTTCTCAATCAGGCCACCCGTCAGAAAATGGGTGAGCAGAGTTGCGCGTTGGCGCGAGCGGTAGATTATCAGTCAGCGGGAACAGTAGAGTTTATTGCCGATGCTGATATGAACTTTTACTTTTTGGAAATGAATACCCGTTTACAGGTTGAACATCCGGTTACTGAGCTGGTCACCGGACAGGATTTGGTTGAGATGATGATCAGAGTCGCTGCTGGAGAGAAGCTGTCACTGACTCAGGATCAGGTAACTCTGAGCGGTTGGGCGATGGAGTCGCGTGTTTATGCCGAAGATCCACTGCGCAACTTTATGCCCTCTACAGGGCGCTTAGTCGGCTATGCCGAGCCTCAGGGCGAGGGTGTTCGTGTCGATAGCGGCGTCTATAAAGGCGGCGAAGTCTCAATGTTCTATGACCCGATGATTGCCAAGTTGATTACCTATGGCGATAGTCGTATTGAGGCTATCGAGCGCATGGTTGGTGCGCTGGATAAGTATTATATTCGCGGAGTTAACCACAATATTAGTTTCCTTAATGCGTTGATGTTGCATCCACGATTTATTGAAGGCCGCTTGAGTACCAACTTTATTGCCGATGAATTCCCCGACGGCTTTAACGCCGATCTGGTGGTGCAGGAAGATCCGGCGATTGCTCTGGTGGTCGCTGCCGCAGTTCATCAATTGTATGAAGAGCGCGCCAGTTTACTCTCCGGTCAGCTGGCCGGTCTTGAACATATGGCAGCGGTTGACTGGGTAGTGGTTGCAGGAGGTCACCAGACCAAGGCGATAGTTGAGCTTATTGATAAAGGTTATTTTGTCAGCCTTGACGAGTTAGGCGACTATCAAGTTGAAACCAACTGGAGTCTCGGTGAGCCGATATTTATGGCCACCATTAATGGCAAACAGGTTTCTGTTCAGGTCGAGGCCAAAGATGGCTACTACCGACTTTTTTACCGTGGTGCCGAAATCAGTGCACAGCTACTTTCGCCAAAGGCTGCCGAGTTATCGACCCATATGCATTTCAAAGAACCTGAGGATATGTCGAAATTTCTACTTTCGCCCATGCCCGGCTTGCTGGTCAAACTGGCAGTGGAATTGGGTCAGGAAGTCAAAGAAGGCGAAGAGCTGGCGGTAGTAGAAGCGATGAAAATGGAGAATAGCTTGCGTGCGATTCAAGATGGTATTGTGACTAAAATATCCGCAGTTGAGGGCGAGAGTCTTAGGGTGGATGAAATTATTTTGGAATTTTCCTAAGGGTTTAAGAAAAATTTAAAAAAGAGTGCCTATGGTTGATTATTTAGAGTCTTTAACAGAGCAGATCAGGGCCGGAGATCGTCGAGCTCTGGCGAAAGCGATTACGCTGATTGAATCCACTCGTCCTGATCACCGCCAGCAGGCCGCAGAGCTTCTGGAAAACCTAATGGCCGATACCGGTAACTCTATCCGTATCGGCATCTCCGGTGCCCCCGGCGTTGGAAAATCCACCTTTATCGAAGCATTCGGTAACCATCTGATAGAGCAGGGGCACTCGGTGGCAGTGCTGGCTGTCGACCCAACCTCAGCGGTCAGTGGCGGCTCTATTCTCGGCGACAAGACACGTATGGAAACTCTGGCCTTTGCTGAACAGGCCTTTGTGCGACCCTCTCCTGCAGGTCAAACTCTCGGAGGCGTTACCCGTCGCACCCGCGAATCACTGCTGCTCTGCGAAGCGGCGGGCTTTGATGTGATATTGGTTGAGACTGTGGGCGTCGGCCAATCGGAAACTGCGGTGGCCGATATGACCGATATGTTCCTGCTGCTGTTACTGCCTGCCGGTGGTGATGAGTTGCAGGGTATTAAGCGCGGCATTATGGAACTGGCGGATTTAATTCTGGTTAATAAGGCCGATGGCGAACAGACCAAAAGCGCCAATCAAACTCTTAACGATTATCGCTCGGCCCTGCATTTTATGCAGTCACGCTTTGCCAGCTGGCAGCCATCAGTAATGGCTTGCTCGGCGCTTAATAATCAGGGCATAGCCGAGGTCTGGCAACAGGCGGAGAGATTTCACAGTGCTATAACGGCATCTGGTGAACTACAGCATAACCGTGAACGGCAGGCGCGCAGCTGGATGTGGAGCGAAACCGCCGAGGCATTAATCGCCGAACTTAAAAATCATCCGCAGATAAAGGCTCTGGTGCCAGAATTAGAGCGGGCGGTTAGCGAGGGTAAATTACCACCGACAGTTGCCGCTCAACGCTTAATAGAACATTACAAAACCGCAGACTAAGTTTATAATCGCCTGGCTAATATCTATCCATACAGGTAAAAAATATGTCTGACAGCAATCTTCCCAGTGAAAACTTAAGCGCCTTGATGGAAGCCAATAAAGACTACTCCGAGATCTTTGATAAATCAGGCTTAGCTTCACCTCCAGCCAAACGCTTCGCTATCCTCACCTGTATGGATGCGCGAATGGATCCGGCCAAATTTGCCGGTCTGGAAGAGGGTGATGCCCATGTGATTCGCAATGCCGGTGGTCGCGCTACAGATGATGCTATTCGCTCGCTGATAATCTCCCATAAATTTTTAGGCACACTGGAATGGTATGTTATTCAACATACTGGCTGCGGTATGGCCACGGTAACCGATAATAAAATTGCCGAGTTGCTGGAAGAAGATTTAGAGACAGCGGTTCATGATGGCGAGCAGTGGGTAAACCCTGAACGCCAGAGCAGTGAGAATACCAAGGCCGGTTCTGCGGCTGGAAAATCCATTGAATGGCACAGCTTTAGCGATTTGCACCAGAGTGTTTTAACGGATGTTGAGAAAATTAAAAACCATGAATTGGTGCCCAGCCATATTCGCGTGCATGGTTTTATTTTTGATGTAAAAACTGGAAAACTCAGCCCAGTTACTCCCTAAGGGGTTAGCCCTGTAGAAATCCTCAGTTGGTCATCCCAACGGAACTTAGTGACGAGGGATCTCCAGCAGATTTCTCCCTACGGTCGGAATGAACTGTTCGGACTTTGTGAGAGCAAGGAAAGGGGGCCATCATTCCGAACAGCCTCTAACGACTTATGACAAAACCGGCCTTTTTCCTTTCCTCTGTCTGCCCGACAATATCCTATCGTTGGGCAGCTTTTTCAAGCATAGGATGACAAAAGGCGTCGAAATAATAAAGGACGTCGGCATCTCAAATAGTACCTCTAATTTTCACATTATAAAAAATACGCCCTCAATTTTTGCCAGATCACAAGATTGGTCTACATTTATATAAGAAGAGGTAAAAAATAAGAATGCTTATGTAATGGGGGAGTTAGGATGCTTTTTTCAAGCATTACGAATAGATGCAGAGTCCGCGTCTACCTACTAGGTGAATTTATCACTATGGGGTGGCGGTGTTGAAAGTACCTATTCCAGCCAATGAGGTTGATCGTCTCAAGGTGCTTCAAGATCTAAAATTACTCGATACTGAACCCGAGGTTGAGTTAGATCAGTTAACAAAACTCACCGCACAGATTTGTAATGTTCCTATTGCGTTAATTTCATTGATTAACAAAGATCGTCAGTGGTTTAAGTCGAATATAGGATTTAATCTAAAAGAGACTCCAAGAGATGTCGCATTTAGTGCGTATGCCATAGTCAACCCCGATAAAATAATGGAGGTTGTAGATACTCAAGATGATCCCCGCTTTAAAGATAATCCCCTCGTTGTAAAGGACCCAAAAATTCGCTTCTATGCTGGTGCACCTATAGTCACCAGCAACGGAGTTTGCTTGGGAACACTCTGTGTTTTAGATTATAAACCGCGTAAATTATCAGCAAATCAACGCTATGCCCTTTATCTGCTTAGCGATTTCGTTGTCAGACATATTGAATTGCGTGAAACTCTTAGAATTCTTACCCAGTCCGAAGGGTTTCTCTCGGATGAAACTGTCTCGCTCAAGTCAAAGGTTGATCAGGTGGCGGTGTCATTAGAAAAAGAAATTGGCTTGCGGATCGAATCCGAGTTGTTTTCTCGGCGCATTTTAGATATGTCTTTTGATGCGGTTATCACCACGAATAAAAACGGACAGGTACTCAATTGGAACCCCAAAGCAGAAGAAATTCTTGGGTATACCCCTGAATATACATTAAACAAGTCGCTACTTGAATTGATTGTGGAACCCGAGCAGCGTGAGTCGATTAGAACTGAAATGGATCGAATTGTTGCAGAAAATGGCCATGGATATGGTAAGGGTAATGGTCGTTTTAAGCGTGACCGTATTAAGATGAATGTCGTCAGGTCAGATGGTAAAAAAGTTGCTGCAGACGTGTACATAATATCCTTTCCGCGAATTAAAGAGTACATCTTTACTTTTTTTATCAAAGATTTAACTGAATGGAATAGACAGCTTGAAGAATTAAAAGTCTCTGCGATCACGTTCAACAGTCAGGAGGGAACCATTATTACCGATGGTGATTTGAATGTGCTGCGGGTCAATAGTGCTTTCATAAAAATCACTGGATTCAATGAAGAAGACGTTATTGGTAAAATGCCAGATCTATTGAATTCCGATCAACATGACCGCAACTTTTATAAAAAAATATTTAAGTCTTTAGAAAGAAGTGATGGCTGGGAAGGTGAGGTTTCCAGCAAATCTAAAAATGGTGAAATCATTCCACTGCACCTAAGTATCACGGCAATTCATAAGGTTTCAGGGGAGGTTAGTCACTATGTTATTGGCTTTGCAGATATTACCAAAAGTAAACAGGATGCCGATGAAATTTATAGTTTAGCCTTTTTTGACCCCCTCACAGGTCTACCCAATAGGCGTTTGCTTATGGATAGATTAAATCAAGCTGTAGGCACTGGCGCCCGAAGTGGCCAGATGGCCGCGCTGCTTTTTATTGACCTAGATAATTTTAAATCATTAAACGATTCACTGGGTCATAGCTATGGCGATCTGATGTTGGTTCAGGTAGCCGAGCGATTAAGGAGCTGCTTGCGGATTGAAGACTCGGTTGCCCGTATAGGGGGTGATGAATTTGTGGTTATTTTGCAGAATATCACCGAGGATGCGCCGGCCCAGACTGAAGTTGTGGCCAAAAAGATTTTGGCATCACTCAGTAGGCCCTATTTTTTGAAAGATCATGAGTACTTTTGCAGTGCAAGTATTGGCGCCACTCTATTCAATAGTCATGGTGCTAATGCGGATGAACTGCTTAAGCAGGCTGATTTGGCCATGTATCAGGCGAAAAAGTCAGGACGTAATATGCTGAGATTTTTTGATCCTCAGATGCAGGAAAATATCGCACAGCGAGTAAAGCTTGAAAATGCTTTGCACAATGCACTTATTAACCATCAATTCCAACTCTATTACCAGGCCCAGGTTGATGGTTCCAATAAGATAATAGGTGCAGAGGCATTAATTCGTTGGGAGCATCCGAAGCTTGGCGTTATATCACCCGATGATTTCATTCCTCTTGCTGAGGAATCAGGGTTGATTCTTCCTATAGGATACTGGGTTTTAGAATCTGCTTGTGCTCAGTTAAAAAAATGGCAAGCTAATAGCCAAACATCAGCTATGACATTGTCAATTAATATTAGTCCACGTCAGTTCCATCAAGCCGATTTTGTAGCGGAGGTGCTGAAGAGTTTATCGAAAGTCACGGTTGATCCTAAATTGCTTAAACTAGAGCTGACAGAAAGAATTTTATTAGAGAATACAGAAGAGGCTGTCACCAAAATGGGTGAACTTAAGGCTGCGGGGGTTGGGTTTTCCTTAGATGATTTTGGTACTGGATTTTCATCTATGTCTTATCTGACTAAATTGCCACTATCGCAACTAAAAATAGACCAATCGTTTATCCATAATATAGGCTCTAAGGAAAGTGATGAAATCATTGTCAAGACGATAGTTGGAATGTCGAAAAGCCTTGGATTAGAGGTGGTTGCTGAGGGGGTGGAGTCGCAGGATCAGTATGACTATTTAGAGTCCTTAGGCTGCCAATTATTTCAAGGTTATTTTTTTGCTCGACCGGAACCAATTGCTGAATTTAATAGTCTTCTGAATTAGATCAAAATCCTATTGCTGTTATGTATTGGTAAGAATTAAAAAGGGGTGCTGAAAAGCACCCCTTTTTAATATTTGGATAAGCGATACTCGCTAGCCACATTTAGAATCGCCGCAGTTTAGGCAGGTCATACAGCCATCCATCAGGATAACCGCTTTCACGCTACACTTCTTGCAGACCTCTGCAGTGGGTGGGAAATCACTGCTCTCTGAAGCAGCAGGCGCAGCAGCGGAGCCTTCAAACTCAGCGCGCTTTTCGTCCATAATTTTCTGCTGGTGCTCTGGGATTTCTGGCTTTTTGAGCATGCCAATTTTCTGCAGATGATCTTCGATCGCCCAGCCAATCTCAGCGACTAGTGAGGGCATAAACTTACCGCCAGGCTTAAAGTAACCACCCTGCGGATCAAATACAGCCTTGAGCTCTTCCACCAGGAATGTGCAGTCACCACCTTTGCGGAATACCGCAGAGATAACGCGAGTCAGTGCCACAATCCACTGGAAGTGATCCATGTTTTTAGAGTTGATAAAGACTTCAAACGGGCGGCGCAACTCATGGTCAGTGCCCTCGTTCAAAATAATATCGTTAATCGTCAAATACAGCGCATGATCAGACATTGGCGTCTTGATCTTGTAGGTGCTGCCAGCCAGAGCTTCAGGTCGCGAAACCTTCTCGTGCATCTGGATAATATTTGACTCCGCTGTTTTCGCCGCGGCTTCTTTTGTCTGCTCTTCGGTGCTTACCTTGTAGGAGACAATTTTACTTTCAATTTTCTTGCTCATTTTATTCCTCGTGCTATTCCGTGCTGGTTGCTACAGCATCTAATTAATGGGATCAGAATTTACCGTAGTAACCTTCTTTCAATGCATCAAACAGGTTGGCGGCAGTATGGGTTTCACCGTCGTACTCAACCTCTTCATTACCTTTAAACTCAACCGTTGAACCATCGTCCAGGGTAAAGCTGTAAGTGGTGTTTTCGAGATCTTTCTCGGTTACCAATACACCTTGGAACGCTTCTGGATTAAAGCGGAATGTGGTGCAACCTTTTAGGCCTTTCTCGGCGGCGTAGAGGTAGATATCTTTAAAGTCCTCGTAGTCGCAGTCTGTAGGTACGTTGATGGTTTTCGAGATTGATGAGTCAACCCACTTCTGTGCGGCGGCCTGAATATCAACGTGGGCTTTGGGCACAATATTTTCTGAGCTCATAAAGTAGTCGGGCAGTGCTTCTTCTTCTGAGGTGCCGTAAGGCATGGCTTTCTCATTAATCAGCGTGCGGTATGCCAGCAGCTCATAGGAGAAAACATCAACTTTCTCTTTCGACTTCTTGCCTTCACGAATAACGTTGCGCGAGTAGTGGTGGGCAAAGCTTGGCTCGATTCCGTTACTGACGTTGTTGGCCAGTGACAGTGAGATGGTGCCAGTCGGCGCAATTGATGAGTGGTGGCTAAAGCGACAGCCTTCTTCAATAATTGAGTCGATCAGCTCTGGGGCAACTGTGGCGATATTCTGCATATAATTGCTGTACTTGCCGAGTAGGACCTTACCTTTAATTGTGCTGCCAACTTTGATGCCGTCTTTGGCCAGCTCTGGACGCTTAAATAGCAGGGCGGCAGTAACATCAAAATCATCTTCCATAATTGGCGCTGGGCCTTTTTCACGGGCCAGTTCGAGACCGGCAGTCAGACCAGATACGGCCATGTCCTGTGCTACGCGCTCGGTGAATTCCAGTGAGTCCTGCTCGCCGTACTTCATGCGCAGCATGGTCAGGGTTGAACCCAGACCGAGGAAGCCCATACCGTGACGACGCTTGTATTCGATCTCTTTGCGCTGACCATCGAGTGGCAGGCCGTTGATCTCAACGACGTTATCCAGCATGCGGGTAAAGACAGCGACAACTTCTGCGTACTCTTCCCAGTCGAAATAAGCTTCTGGGGTAAACGGATTGCGCACAAACTTGGTTAGGTTAACCGAGCCGAGCAGGCAGCTGCCGTAAGGGGGCAGGGGCTGTTCACCGCAGGGGTTGGTGGCGCGGATATCTTCACAGAACCAGTTGTTGTTATTTTTGTTGACCTGGTCGATCAGAATAAAGCCGGGCTCTGCATAGTCGTAGGTGGACGA
>ENA-OQVM01000199-OQVM01000199.1-marine-metagenome-genome-assembly--contig:-NODE-199-length-98344-cov-6.753529_pt1 | contig 98344 bp, 83 predicted proteins | sample MGYA00237776_ERZ505498 | MGnify/ENA primary metagenome ERZ505498 (study PRJEB26159, sample SAMN06265151) | marine metagenome | isolation source: Helgoland LTER site | place: Germany:Helgoland, sampling... | reverse complement strand
GCAACATCGAGGTTACCGTCGCCGTCAACATCTTCTAAAACGTCAAGTACGCCATCGCCATCGGTATCTTCAGCTACATCGAGGCTGCCGTCGCCGTCAACATCTTCAGCTACGTCAAGGTTACCGTCGCCGTCAACATCTTCTGCTACGTCAAGGTTACCGTCACCGTCGAGGTCTTCTGCAACGTCAAGGTTGCCGTCACTGTCGAGGTCTTCTGCAACGTCAAGGTTGCCGTCACCGTCGGAATCTTCATAAACGTCAAGATTTCCGTCACCATCGATATCTTCGTTGACGTCTGTAGTAAACGTCACAGTGCCCTCGTTACTATCAGTAACAACAACAGGGCCAGACGCAAAAGCAGCGCTTATCGGCAAGACAAAAAGAAAGAGTAGCGGAATCGTTAGCGCTAATCGTCCTTTAGGGTGGATATATTTTTTCATAAGTATTCCGTTTTTAAGTTACCACTGCATCGCCCGCACCCACCCTTGGGTAAATCTCTATCTTTCCATGACACCACAGCGCCCTTCGCCATATCAATGACCGTTGGGATATTATCGAACCAGGCCAGAGCAGTCAACTTTAAATACTAAATGAACGAATCAATCCTGAATTGAGAAACCACTTGAATAAAATAAGCTGGATTTGCAGCTCTCGGGCCTGTGATATCCGTCGGTTACCCTGCCATCACCACAAAAATATTTTGGTAACCCGAAATGATACCGATTTGGCCAACTACAAGCCTACCCCAAAGATCCAAAAAATATGGATCAGATTCCCTGGCTTAAATTCAATGATTCCTTAAAGCTCTAAGATAATTGCAAGCTTGAGTCGCTTTCGCGCCCCGCCCATCAAGCTTATTGCCCAGAGCAACGTGAGTCAGGAGCAGACCTCCCTAGCTTGTGGTCAGGATAGTCTGGCGAGAAATCATGTAGCTATAGCCTTTAGAGGCGTCCAGTATAAATTCTAAAATATAGAACGCAGGAGTTAGAAGGTAGAAGGTAGAAGGTAGAAGGTAGAAGGTAGAAGGTAGAAGGTAGAAGGTAGAACGGCATGGCGAGGCAAAGCATGCCCCACCCACCTTTTAAAGGTTATAAGACCCTAGCTCAAGGCTATAGTGGTTAGGTAACAGCTACCTTTTGCGATTGGGAGGTCGACGCAACCACAGCAAGAATGCCGGTAACAATTGGCTCCAGGCCAGCCCGACTGGGTTCAAAGCAATTTACGTCGAGACAACATCCGGCGATTTAGTGCCCTCTGCTAACGCTGGTGATATCTCTGACAGCTTTTGACCCTCAGCCGCTACATTCTGGCCAACCTTATTTTGCCGTCCTATGGCAAAGTACTGCAGGCCCTGATCTTGCAGGCGTTTTGGATCATAAAGATTGCGGCCATCAAAAATCACCGGATAATTGAGCGCGGCTTTGATCTCACTAAAGTCAGGGGACCAAAACGGCTTCCACTCGGTACAGACCACCAACACATCGGCGCCACTGAGGGCTGCCTCTTTAGTACCGCAGAGCAGCAAATCATTGCGCACTCCATAGATAGCCTGAGTGGCCTCCATGGCGTGGGGGTCATAGGCACGCACTGATGCGCCCTGGCGCCACAAGGCTTCCATTAATAGTCGGCTGGGTGCCTCGCGCATATCGTCGGTGCCAGGTTTAAAGGCGAGACCCCAGAGTGCCACGGTCTTGCCCTGTAAATCGCCGTTAAAATAATCTGAGAGCTTATCGAACAGACGATGCTTCTGTTGATCGTTGACCGCCGTGACCGCACTTAATAGCTTCGGCTGGTATCCGGCATTGATTGCTGTGGCTTCCATGGCCCGCAGATCCTTGGGGAAACAGGAGCCTCCAAAACCGCAGCCGGGATAAATAAAGCTATAGCCAATGCGTGGATCCGAGCCCATGCCGATGCGCACCTGCTCTATATCCGCCCCCACAAGCTCGGCGATATTGGCAATTTCATTGATAAAGCTGATTTTTGTCGCCAGCATCGAGTTAGCGGCATATTTGGTCAGCTCCGCAGAGCGCACATCCATAAAGATCAGTTTGTCGCGCTGACGATTATAAGGCGCATAGAGCTCGTGCATCATCTCTTCGACTCGGGAGCTGTCGGTGCCGACTATAATGCGGTCCGGCCGGGTAAAGTCAGCCAGCGCTGCACCTTCCTTTAAGAACTCGGGATTAGAGGCAACGCTAAATTCGCAATCAACCTTGCGCTGGTCAAGAGCTGCCTGAATCTGTTCGGTGACCAAATCGGCGCTGCCAACCGGTACCGTAGATTTGTTTACCACCACCTTATAGGCATCCATATGCTCGCCGATGCTACTGGCGACATTAAGAACATACTGTAGGTCTGCCGAGCCATCTTGGTTGGCTGGCGTGCCGACGCCGATAAAAATCATCGCGCCGTGGTTCACCGCCATGGCGGCGTCGGTGGTGAACTTGAGATTGCCGTCGGCGAGGGAACTGCTGAGATAGGCTTCGAGACCCGGCTCATAAATCGGCACATGACCAGCATTGAGGGCATCCACCTTGGCCTGATCTATATCGACACAGATCACTTGGTTGCCAACATTGGCGAAGCAGGCCCCGGTCACTAGCCCAACGTATCCACTTCCAAAAATTGTTATCTTCAAAACAGATCCCTGTTCAATTATTTACGTCCTGTAAATATAGACCATAGAACTTGATTCGAAGCTGAATTAGACGGCGGGCTTAAAGCAGCCCTAGCTTGCCCTCAAGACCCAGCTAGATCTGCACGGGAGAGGATTTTCAGCTAAAGATTTAGGGGCGAGAATTTACCATACCTAAGCCCCCCTAAAAAAACACTATTGAAGGCCACCTCAACCATCAGACAGCGCGGGACTTTTGAATTTATTCTTTTATGAATAGACCGTTAAAGTTTATATTGAAAATAAAATGCAATGCACAATATTGCCTAAACAAAAGGCAATTAAATTAAATTCATTTATATGTGAATGAATTAATTCTATTCATCATTGATTAAACTTTATTGAAAATCAATCTACTCAATTATGAATAAAGAATTATGCTTTTTTTATTTTTTATTCACGTATGAATTATATTGATTTTTTAATGTGCTCTGAGTCTCCATAAGCGACATTTGTCTGAAATGGACATGCTAGTGACGCATTATGACAGTGTTTAAGCATATCCCTGGGCTATTATCAGTCTCGATAAATATTTTTAGGTTTAATCAGCCTGCATATAGAGACTGGCTATTCTCCAAAGTTAATCGTCAATTTGACTAAAAAGAAAGGTTGCGAAAACAATAAAAACCTATTTTTTGGATTATGCTTTTCTGTTACCTATATGAGGATAAAAAAAATATCTACAACGTAAAAAAAACAATTAATAATCTATAAGAAATCACTTTTTTATAAATATGTTAAACCGTATATAACAATAATAATAAAGACTGTAAAAATCTATCTTTTAAAAAATGCTTTGTACTCATCATGCACAGGGCTCAGATAGCCATGCAGCAGAGTCTTTTTAGCCAGCAAAGAATAACTATAAATGCGGGAAAACCGCTTCAATACCAACAAGGGGAAGCTCCATGACACATAACTCATCTAAAAGAAGTTCATTTCTTAAACTCAGCAGCATGGCATTAGCCATAGCGACTATATCCACTGGCACATACGCCGCCCAGCTTGAAGAAATTATCGTAACCGCGCAGAAGCGCGCTCAAACACTTCAAGACGTGCCTATCTCCATGACCGCCATTAGTGGCGAAAGAATGCAAGATGCTGGCATCACAAGCTTCGCCGAACTTTCAGGTTTTGTGCCTAACTTGGGTATTTCAGAGAATGCGGTAAACACTATTATCAGCATGCGCGGTATCAGCGTTGGTGCTAACCAGTCTTTTGAGCAGTCGGTAGGCGTTTATGTAGACGGCGTCCACTACGGCAAGAGCCGTCAGATCAGAACCGGTCTGTTTGATTTACAGCAGGTAGAAGTACTGCGTGGTCCCCAGGGCATCCTGTTCGGCAAGAACACATTGGCCGGTGCGATTAACGTCACCACTGCTGAGCCTGCATTGGGTGAAGGCTTCTCAGGTAAAGTTGCCCTGACAATGGAAACCGATGATGGCGAGTTGATGGAAGGCCACCTTAACTATTCTCCCGCTGACAACCTCGGCTTCCGCTTCGCCGTTAGAGACCGTAAAGACGGTGGCTATATGGACAACACCTTTGCCGACGCGTCCAATGGTGCACCCTCCGCCATGCCGACTACCGACGAGACTATCTGGCGCTTCACCACCATGTGGGAACCTAATGAAAGCACATCGGTTAAGTTTTCTCATGGTGAGAGCGACTTTATACGCGTTGGCGGACCTGGAATGGTGACAACGTTTGCGCCTGAGACTAATATTCCTGCCTCAAATCAGGTCATGTTCGCTGTAATGGGCGCATCATTCCCAGACTATGCAGCTGACGTCGCTTCTGGCGAAATTGGCGCATTCCGTGATGGCCGTTCTATCGGCGGCTTGGCTCTGGCTCAGTCTTTGGGCCGTGACATGAGCAGCCTCGAGGAAAAGTATGAGGGCACTAGCACTCAAACTAGCGACACCGCATTACGCATCGATATCGATCTGGACAATGGCTACAGCCTGCACTCAGTAACAGGCCGAAACAAATATGACTATGAAGATGGTATGGATGCCGATTGGCTGCCAGTGACCTTTATCGGTCGCAGCGATATCTCTGACTACAGCCAGACAAGTCAGGAATTCCGTATAGCCTCTCCAACGGATCGAGACTTCTCGTTTGTGGCTGGCGGTTACTGGTCTAAAGCAGAGCAGAACATTGACCGTACCGTTATTGTCGATGGTACCTTAGGAAATCCCGACCTGATGAAATTCATCACTGGCCTAGGAAATCCGGCCAATGGCACAGGGTCTTTCTTAGCATTCTCAAAAGCGCAAATTGCTGGCGCCATCCTTGGAGCACAGGGTATTACTGATCCTGCCACTATCGGAGCCTGGATGGGAACCCCTACTGGCATAGGTACTGTTAATGCTTTCTGGGGTGTAGATGGAATGGCTATGTGGAACCAAGCCGGTCGAGTGAGTGAGTACAACCTTGACACAGACACCATGGCTGTTTTCTTCCAAGGTACCTATAACTTATCTGACACTCTCACCCTGACTGCTGGTGTGCGTTACACCGAAGAAGACAAGGAAGCTTTTGCTAAAGCTGATCTGACCGCTAGCTACACCGGTTTGGCAACCCCGAACGAAACGCCATTCCTTGCCGCTCTTCAATCTGCATCCTTTGGTGTTTGGGCGCATGATTTCAACGAGAAGCGTAGTACTAGCCAGGTTATCCCAGCAGCGAATTTGCAGTGGGAACAGTCAGATACTAGCAAGTACTACATCAGCTACTCTGAGGGTTTCAAAAGCGGTGGCTTTAACTCTGTAGATGATCAGAACCCTGAAATTGCAGCAGACGGAACGGTCCTGCGTACTACTCCAGGTATTGGCTTTGAGTACGATGATGAGAGTGCAAGCTCCTTTGAAATCGGTGGTAAGCATGTGTTGTTGGACGGTGCCATGAACTTAAACTGGGCCTACTTCAACAGTGAATATGAAGACCAGCAGGTATCGACCTTTGTCGGCTTGGGCTTTGTTGTGGCTAACGCAGCAACCTCTGAGATCCAGGGTGTTGAGATGGATATGACCTGGCAGGCAACTGACGAACTGCGTTTAGGTCTGGCCATGGCATTCCTCGATGGCAGCTATGGTAACTTCGATGCTGCAGGTTGTACTGCAACTCAGGCATCTGCTCTGTTAGGTCTGGGCACATTGACTTCTAGCTCTCCTGTCACCTCAGCAATGGGTTGTCAGCAGCAGTTCTTAGGCGATGGCACAGCATCAGGTTCATCTCAGGACATCTCTGGCGGTCAGTTGGGTTCAGATTACTCCGGTTCGATTACAGCTGACTACATCAAGCCTCTGGACAATGGTCTAGTTTGGTTTGCCGGTCTTGATGTTAACTTTACTGACATGTACTACATGACAGGTGACTTGGATCCAATCGATATTCAGAGTGGTTTCGAGAAAGTGAATATCCGTACTGGTATCCGCGGTGAAAACTGGGACATGATGCTATTCGGTCGCAACATCACCGATGAGATTACGGCTTCTGGTGCTGCTGACGTTCCTCTAGCCGGTGGTGCTCACTTTAGCTACATGGCTCGTGGTGCAGTTTGGGGCGCACGCTTCAGCTACAGCTTCTAAGCACTATCTAGTTAATGTAACTACTGTAAAAAAGCTACAACGAAAAGGACGGGTAACCCCCGTCCTTTTTTATGCCTGAAAATAACCGGGGCAACTGCCCTGCCGCTGTCCGAAATTGCCACTGCCCTGACTGTTGACGACAGTGAACAGCCTCTATTTTTCGCTACCATAAGAGCCTTACTTTAAGTACTCATCTCACCGATCCTGCGGAACAGACTATGCAAAATAAAACCACCTTAGTAACCGGCGCCTCCGATGGCATAGGTCTCGAGTGCTGTAAAATTCTCGCTGCCAAAGGCTCCAACCTCATTCTAGTGTCCCGCCGCCAGCCGCTGCTGGACGAGATTGCCGAGAGCCTCAAAGCGCAATATCCAGGCATTAACTGCACTGTTATAGCAGCAGATCTGGCCGCACCTCAGGCGGCGCAGAACCTCTTTAAGCGAGTTCAGGATCAAGGATTGGAAGTGGATTTTCTGATCAATAATGCCGGACTATTACAAAATGGCTTTTTTACCGAACTCGATCTGGCCGCTCAGGAGAGCATGATCAACGTCAATGTTCTCGCCCTGACATCCTTGACCCACCTGTTTGCCAACAATATGGCCAGCCGCAGTGGCGGGCATATATTAAATGTTGCCTCCCTCGCCGCCTGGACACCAATCCCCAATCAGAATGTCTATGCCGCCACCAAAGCCTATGTGCTGTCTTTTACTCAGGCGCTGCATGATGAGCTCAATGCGAGTAATTCCGGGGTGACGGTTACCGCCCTATGTCCCGGCTATACCGCGACAAAGATGATGGATAACCCGGATCAGGGGGGCAAGTTATTGGTTCCTTCGGGCATGTTGCAATCGCCGCGAGAGGTTGCGGAACAGGGTATTGAAGCCTGTCTCGCCGGTCGACCGACCATTGTCACCGGGCTGGCCAATCGCATCACTGTGGCGGTGACTCGACTGTTTTCAAGAATGGCTCTGGCAAAAATTGCCGGCCGTTATTACCGCAGTAATATGCAGTAGCCCTGCCACAACTTCCCTATAAAAAGAATAAAAGAGACCCATATGAACCAGCAAACACCGAGCAAAGTACTGATCACCGGGGCCAGTGGCTTTATTGGTAACAGCCTGATGCGCCACTATCAACAGCAGGGCATCGATGTGGTGGGCGTCGACCTGCGCGGTGATGGAGGGGCAATTGTGGAGGGTGATATTGGCAATCCCGAGACTATTGCCGAGCTCCTCGAGCAGTGCGACGTGGTTGTTCACACCGCCGCGCTGGTCTCCAATGCCATCAGTGATAGGGATATGTGGCGAGTCAATGTGCAGGCCACGGCGAAGCTGATTGCCGCCGCGGAGAAACATAATGTGCGACGTTTTGTGCAGCTCTCATCAATTGTTGCCTACGGTAATTCTGCCACCGGTGAACTCCATGAAGATCACCCTGTACACGCCGACGGCGGCAGCTACGTACTGACCAAACTCGCCTCGGAGCATGCGGTGTTGGCGGCTCATGCCAAGGGCAATATCGAGATCGTGATTATCCGTCCTGGGGATGTCTACGGCCCCGGCAGTCGCCCCTGGCTGATACTGCCCCTGGAGGCGATTCACAAAGGTCAGCTTATGCTGCCCGAGAAGGGTGAAGGGTTTTTCCGTCCGATCTATATCGATGATCTGATCCGCGGCCTTGCGCTGGCGGTGTCTTGCCCGGAGGCAAACGGTGAGATATTTAACCTCTCATGTCAGGGTTATATCAGCAGTAAAGAATTTTTCAGCCACCTCTGCAGCTGGCTGAACAAGAAAGGTCCAACGGTGGTATCCACTCGACTGGCAATGATAGCTGCCACTGTGGCGACTAAGCTGGCGGATCTGACCGGTGGCGTCAATGAAGCATCGACTGCCACCGTGGCGCAGCTATCCACCAAGAGCTGGTTCAATATAGATAAGGCTCAGAGCATTCTCGGCTGGGCGCCAGAGGTCTCTTTTGAGGAGGGTATGGAACGCTCGAAGCAGTGGGCTACTGAGCAGGGTCTGCTAAACAAATAATCAGTCTTTTGAATCAGCTATATGGGCTGCGCGATAGGATCCGGCGGTCTCGCCGGTCCACTGTTTAAAGCTGCGATAGAAGGAACGGGCCTCGGCATAACCCAGCTCATAGGCAATATTGTCCAGGGTTAACTTGGTGTTTTTGAGAAAGTAGGTGGCCAGTTCATAGCGCAGCTCATTGAGCACATCTTTGTACTGGGTGCCCTCTTCACTCAATTTTCGCTGTAGCGTGCGGCTGCTAATACCGAGTTTTTCGGCGATGATCTCACTGGAGGGCGGTTGCTGGTTAAGCATCAGTCGAAGGATATTTTTCACCTGATCGGCAGTGCGCTGGCTTTGATCTAGACCTGCCAATAGCTTGGTGGCATGGGCCAGCAGCATTTCCAGAAGCTCGCCGTTGGCCTGAGGTAACACTTCATCGAGCAGGCTTTCGCGAATTCGAATACCGCTGGCAGGCTGATCAAACAGCACCTCACAGTGGAAAATCTCCTGATAGTCTGCCAACAGTGCTGGATCTTCCGGCGCCGAATGCTCAAACCAGACACTGTCCCAGTGATCAAAGTTAAGAAACTGGCGCGCGTAGCAGACCCAAGAGCCAAGCACATTCTCCACCTCGTGGCGCTTCACCGCGGGATCGGTAAACAGACATTGCCAGCGCTGCAAAACAACTCCATGGGCGGTCTCAAAGGAGGTCACGCCCATGTCCCCCACTATTTTTTCATAGATCGGAATTTTCGCCTGAATCATCCGCAAGGTCGAACAGTTCATGGAGATATAGCCGAGCACGCTAAAGGAGGCGGGCTCAACAAAGCGCGACGCGTGCAAACCAAAACAGGGATCTTTACTCGCCGGAATCAACAGCGACAGTAGCCGCTCCATACAGGCATTGGGCAGATGGCGATTATTGTCTTCGAGCAGTTTGGGATCTATTCCAGCCTCAGCCAGCAGAGGCTGAATATCGACACTAGAGGCTTCGGCAGCCTTTACATACTGCTTGATCGCAGGTGCCGAGGCTAACCCATTACTGACGACTTGATTCATGTTTTACCCCCTGTGCAAGCAGCTGACCGAAATCGTCACACCGCTGTCGTCACCTGACAGTGACCAATATGACTCGCAGACTATCATAGGCTACAAAGCTTAGTCTCAATAAAAACTCTGATAATAAGGTATTTGCTATGCGTCTATGGAATGGCTGGGGAACTGAAAACAGCGACTTGCTGATGGAACTTAATAGTGGACTGCGCAACCTGTTGCAGGCACTCGTGGGACCGGCCACCCCCTTAGGTGAAGCTACTCTGGAGCAGGTGATGGCGAAAGTGCCGGTCTCTAGAGCCCCTGCCCACCCCCTAATCGACACAGATCCAGAAACTCGCGTGCGTCATGCCCGGGGCCAGAGCCTGCCGGATTGGTTGGCTATGCACAGCGGTGATGTGGACAGTTTTCCAGACGCTGTGGCAGTGCCCGAGAACAGTCAGCAAGTGCGGGAATTACTTATCTATGCCAGAGACAATGGCCTAGATGTGATTCCTTACGGTGGCGGCACCTCGGTGGTCGGTCATATCAATCCGGAGATCAGCCCGCGGCCCATATTGACCATTGATATGAGCGCCATGAACCAATTAATTCACTTCGACCGCGACAGCCAATTGGCCACCTTTGGCGCCGGTACTGCTGGCCCCGAGTTGGAAGCCCAGCTGCAAAAAGAGGGTTATACTCTAGGCCATTTCCCCCAGTCTTGGGAACTCTCCACTGTCGGTGGCTGGGTTGCCAGTCGCTCCAGCGGACAGCAGTCGCTGCACTATGGGCGCATTGAAAATATGTTTGCTGGTGGCTCTATTGAAACCCTCGCAGGCACGCTTGAGATACCGACTATTCCCGCCTCCTCAGCAGGTCCAGATATTCGCGAAATGATTCTTGGCTCTGAAGGGCGTATTGGAATTATTACCGAGGTAGTAGTCAGAGTGACCAAACTGCCAGAGGAAGAATCTTTTCAAGTAGTGTTTTTCCCCTCTTGGGAAGTCGGTCTTCAAGCTGCCAGAGAATTAATCCAGCAGCGTATCGCTCTGTCGATGGTGCGTCTGAGCAATCCATTGGAAACCACCAGTCTGTTATATATGGGTGCCGGTGATGACAGCAGCGGCGTGGTCGCTCTGGAAACCGCCCTGGCGGAAAAAGGTATTGGTGCTGGCAAGGTGATGATGACCTTTGGCGTCACCGGCTCCGCTCGCCACTGTGCGACAGCCAAAGAGATGGCTCTGGATCACTGCACCAGTCTCGGAGGTTTAGCCGATCAAGCTGGCCTGGGTGATAAATGGGCCCATGGCCGCTTTCGTGCCCCCTACCTGCGAGACCCTCTGGGCAGTGCCGGCTATGCGGTGGACACTATGGAGACCGCGGTTGATTGGTCGAAGTTGCCACAGGCTGTAGAGAATATCGAATCGGCGATTCGCAATGGGCTGGCGGATGAGGGAGAACAGGTTCATGCCTACACCCACCTCAGCCATGTCTATGGTCAGGGTTCGAGTATCTACACCACCTATTTATTTAGGCTTGGGGACAGCTATGGGCAAGCCATGGAGCGCTGGCACAAACTCAAGGCTGCGGGGGCAAATCAAATCGTTGCCAGTGGCGGCACTATTAGTCATCAGCACGGTGTGGGTCGCGATCACCGGGACTATTTGGTGGCAGAGAAAGGCGATCTGGGTTTGGCGGCGATCAATTCACTGTGCCAGCTATTTGATCCCGAGAGCCAGATGAACCCGGGCAAACTACTACCTGACGAGCTCAACTAAAATGACTGACGTAAGCCCTTTATCTGAGCGTCGCTTTACCTCTCGTGACAAGCTCCTCGCCGAGATGCGCGATGGCGAGTCTCTAGACTGGGACATCATAATTATTGGCGGCGGTATTACTGGTGCCGGTGTTCTCCGAGAAGCGGCGCGCCGGGGTTACCGTGCCCTGCTGCTTGAGCAGGGGGACTTCTCCTCCGGTACATCGAGCCGCTCATCGAAAATGGTTCACGGTGGTTTGCGCTACCTGGCCGCCGGTGACCTCAAGCTAACCAAAGAGAGCCTTACCGAGCGCGAACGTCTGCTCACAGAAGCACCAGGATTGGTCGATCGGATTAATTTTTATTTCGCCCTGAGTAAAGGTCTGTTTCCCGGCCGCTGGGCGATGGCGGTTATTTTAACCATCTATGACTTTATTGCCGGTATTTACGACCACCGCTATCACAACAACCGCCGCCTCGGAGAGCGATTCCCCGGCCTCGAACAGGGCCACCTCAATGGCGCAGCCTCTTACAGCGACGCTATGGTCGACGATTCAAGGCTGGTGCTGCGGGTCTTGCAGGAGAGTATCGAAGCTGGCGGTGCAGCCATCAACTACAGCAAAGTCAACCAACTGCTACTCGAAGAGGGGCAGGTTCAGGGCGTGAGTCTCAATAACTCTGAGGGCATTGCTGATATGAGTCTGCGTGCTCCAGTAGTGATCAATGCCACCGGCGCCTGGGCCGACCGTCTGCGCAACCAAGTCAATCCGGAAAAACGCATCCGCCCACTGCGCGGCAGCCACCTGATTATTCCCCGTGAGCTGATGCCAGTCACCGATGTACTGACCTCACTGCACCCTGAGGATAAGCGCGGGGTCTATGTCTATCCCTGGGAAGGTACCACGGTTATTGGCACTACTGATCTTGACCACGATGAAGATTTAGATATTGAGGCGAGCATTAATAATGACGAAGTGGACTATTTGCTGCAGGCTTTTAATCTGCAGTTTCCCAAACAAACTATTAGCCGCGCCGATATTATTTCCAGCTGGGCTGGGGTGCGTCCGGTTATTGGCTCGGAAAGCTCCAAGGACCCTTCAAAGGAGCGTCGGGATCACGCAGTCTGGTCAGATAATGGCTTGATTACCGTCAGTGGCGGCAAGCTCACTACCTTTAGGCTTATTGCTCTGGATGCCCTGAAGGCTGCCATGTCCCAGTTACCCGAAGCCAAACCCTTCACCGACGAGCGGGTATTTAACACTCCGGACACAACTCCTGAAGAGCTTATTGCCGATGATCCAGCCTGGGCGCAGCGTCTACTCGGCCGCTACGGAATCCAAGCCAAAGCAATGCTCGAGAGTGCACCAGAGGTAGAGCGCCAGCGCATTGCCGGCACCGACTTCTGCCTCGCCGAATGTCGCTGGGCGGCCCGCCATGAGGCAGTTTCTCATCTCGATGATCTGCTCTTGCGACGCACTAGATTGGGCATGGTCATGGTTCATGGCGCCATGGAATTACTCCCCGCTCTGGAAGCAATTTGTACCTCTGAACTGGGCTGGGACCAGGACCATTGGCATCTTGAAGTTAAACGCTACCTGAGTATCTGGAAGCGTTTTTACAGCCTCCCAGAAGACAACGATCGCCCATAAAAACAATAAGAATAGAGCCCGATTGCCATGCAAACAGCACCTGACAAGCAAGAGTATTTACTCTCTATCGATAATGGCACCCAGAGTGTCCGGGCGATGATTTTTGATCGGGATGGCCATCTGGTGGCCAAGAGCAAAGTCGAGATTGAGCCCTATTTTTCCACCGAGCCGGGCTGGGCCGAGCAGCATGCCGAATATTTTTGGCAGGCTCTCTGTCAGGCCTGCCATAAACTCTGGGAGCAGCTTGAGATTCCCCGGGAATCGATCAAGGCCATGTCAGTCACCACTCAGCGCGCCACCGTGGTCGCCATGGGTGCCGATGGCCAGCCATTGCGTGCGGCTATCAGCTGGCTCGATCAACGTCAGATCCACAGTAAGCCCGAGTTAGGTGCAGTTGAATCTTTATTGATGCGCGCGGTGGGTGCCAAAGTGGCAGTGGATACCTTCCACACTCAGGCCGAGGCCAATTGGATTGCCGAGCATGAGCCAGAGCTCTGGCAGCAGGTGGACAAACTACTGTTGCTCTCCGGCTATCACAATTACAAACTCACTGGCGATTACAAAGACTCTGTCGCCAGCCAGGTGGGTTTTATCCCCTTTGATTTTAAACAGCTGCAATGGGCTGAAGCCAAAGACTGGAAATGGCGGGCGATTCCCTCGATAAAGCGCGAGATGCTTCCGGAGCTGGTTGAAGCTGGCGGCCTGCTCGGCCACATCAGCAGCGCAGCCGCAGCAGAGACTGGCATTCCCCAAGGCCTGCCGCTTATCGCCTGCGGATCAGATAAAGCCTGTGAAGTCCTGGGCACTGGCTGTCTCGACAGCAATACCGGCAGCCTCAGCTATGGCACCACCGCCACCTTTAATATCACCAGCGACAAGTATCTTGAAGCCATTCCCTTTCATCCCGCCTACCCCGGTGTCATTCCCGGCAGCTTTAATGTTGAGATGATGGTGCCGCGAGGCTATTGGATGGTGAGCTGGTTTAAACAGCAGTTTGGTCTCGAGGAGCAGTCTGCGGCTGAGCAACAGGGGGTGACGGTAGAGTCCCTGTTTGATCATTTATTGGCGCAGGTTCCCGCGGGTTCTGACGGACTCACCTTGCAGCCCTACTGGGGCGCCGGTGCTGATAATGAAGGCCCAGAGGCCAAGGGAGCGATTATCGGTTTTGGCGATGTACACACTCGTGCCCATCTCTATCGCGCCATTATCGAAGGGCTGACCTATGCCCTGCGTGCCGGTAAAGAGAGAGTGGAAAAGCGCAGCGGTCAACCCATTACTCGCCTGCTAGTCTCCGGCGGCGGCTCCCAGAGTGATCAGGTTATGCAGATTACCGCGGATATATTTGGTATGCCGGTGCAGCGCCCCCATACCTATGAAACCTCGGCTCTGGGTGCAGCCATGGCGGCGGCAGTGGGCTCTGGGGTCTATCCGGACTTTGCCAGCGCCGCGGCCAAAATGACCCGCGGCGGTGATCGCTTTGAGCCTATAGCAGCCAACCAGAAAATCTACAGTCAGCTCTATAGCCAGGTCTACCGCAAAATGTATAAGGGTCTTAAACCCAGCTATGAGGCGATCAAAAAGATCACCGGTTATCCAAGCTAGCCTGCAACAACCTGTTGCAGTGCTTGCTCAAGATCTGGATATTGAAACTGAAAGTCACTGACCAAGAGTTTATTCGGCAGTACATATTGCCCCTGCAATAACAGCTCTTCGCCCATTTCACCAAACAGCAGTTTGACCATCAGTGCTGGCATGGGTAACCGCGCCGGTCGATTGAGTGCGACACCGAGGCAAGTGCTGAACTCTGCGTTGGAAACCGGGTGAGGTGCGGTTGCATTCACCGGGCCACCGATCTGCGGGTTATTGATACAGTGCAAAATCGCCCCGACCATATCGTTAATATGAATCCACGACATGCCCTGCTTACCACTGCCAATGGGCCCGCCAAGGGCTAATTTGAACGGCGGCAACATACGCGCTAGAGCCCCCTCCTCCCCCAACACAATGCCAGTGCGCAAATAGCAGACCCGAGTACCGAGGGTTTCAAAACGTTTCGCGCTCTGCTCCCAGGTTTTGCACAGCTGGTGCGAGAAGCCATCCACCGCCGTGGAATGTTCATCCACTGGCTGATCGCCGGGGCCATAGTAACCAATCGCCGAACCACTGATCACTACTGCGGGTTTATGACCGCGGGCGACACAAAAGTCATAGAGGCGGTCCGTGAGATTAATCCGGCTGTCATAGAAACGCTGCTTGCGCCGTTGAGTCCAGCGCCCAGCGGCCAGGGGTTCACCGGCAAGATTGACAATCACCTCTGGGGCATAATCCGCCTCCAGTTCACTGAGTCGCTGAATCAGCCGCACTGATGCTGGCAGTCGCACCGCCGCAGCCTCGGGGTTACGGGTCAGCACGCAGAGCTGAAAGCCTAGCTGTTGCGCCTGAGTGCAAAAGTGCCGTCCGATAAAGCCACTGCCACCGGTGATTAAAATTGAACTCATAGATAAAAGGCCATAGTTGTTAAAGCTTGGATAAATAGAAATTAAGAAATACGCAGAGTTGAGTGGCCCAGCCTACAAAATCCCACCAGCAGCCGCAATCTTTCCTTTGCTCAGGGCTCATGGAGTTGCTAAAATCTCTCCTCTTAATGATCTGGCTAAATCAAGCCGCGACATCTACTCACCCATACAACATTAACCATAACTCTCTTCAAGGCATAACTATGAGTCTTGCTAATAAAGTATTAGCCTCCAATAACGATCTTCCTATTCGCAGCGACCAGCCGGTACACAGTGGCAAAGTGCGCTCGGTTTACTGGCTCACTGAAGCGGACAGCCGTCGTCTGATTGCCGACAAAGGCTATGATGTGGCCGCGGATGCGCCCCTGGCGATAATGGTGATCAGCGATCGGATCTCGGCCTTTGAATGTATCTGGAAGGGTGAAGGGGGTATGAACGGTGTGCCCGGTAAAGGTGCTGCGCTGAATGCCATCTCTAATCACTGGTTTAAACTGTTCCGTGAAAAGGGTCTGGCCGACAGCCATATTCTCGATGTTCCCCATCCGTTGGTATGGATTGTGCAAAAAGCCAAGCCAGTGATGATCGAAGCCATCTGTCGTCAATATATTACTGGCTCTATGTGGCGTGCCTACAGCAAGGGCGAGCGCAACTTCTGCGGTATCGAACTGCCAGATGGTTTACAGAAAGATCAGCGTCTCCCTGAGTTGCTGATTACCCCCTCTACTAAAGGTATTTTGACCGGTATTCCCGGCGTTCCAGAAGCGGATGATGTGAATGTTTCCCGCGCCGATATCGAAAATAATTATTCCAGCTTTAAGTTTCGTAATGTTGACGATATCAATGTCTATGAAAAGCTGCTGGGCGAAGGCTTTAATCTGATCAGTGCTTCACTGGCGGAAATTGGCCAGACCTTTGTCGACACCAAATTTGAATTTGGCTATGTGCGCGACCAACAGAACAGTGAAAAACTGATTTATATGGATGAGGTGGGCACCCCTGACTCATCGCGTATTTGGGATAGCGCCAGCTATGCCGACGGCAAGATTGTCGAGAACTCCAAAGAGGGCTTCCGTCAGCTATTGCTCAATCACTTCCCTGACGCCGATATTCTGCTGAATAAGAATCGTATGCCTGAGCGCACTGCTCTGGCGGAAGATAACCTGTTGCCGGAATCTGTGTTGATGTCTGTATCTGAAACTTACACTGGTATTGCGGAAAAGATCACTGGAGAGAAAATCACTCTGCCGGAAGATCCGAAAGCGGAGATTATTGCCATTCTTGCTGAGCAGTATGATTTGATCGACTAAGGCTTCGCCGTTCAAAGCTCGCTTCACTAACCTGAGGGCTATCTCAGGTTAGTGAAGGTTAGACTTAACATTCAACAATATTGACTGGCACCTCAAGTACATTGGTTGCCAAGCCACCTCTAGATGTCTCCTTGTAGCGCACATGCATGTCCTTACCGGTTTTGCGCATGGTCTCAATCACCTTATCCAGTGACACAAAGTGGGCACCATCCCCGCGCATAGCAATGCGTGCGGCGTGAATGGCCTTTACCGAACCCATGGCATTGCGCTCGATACAGGGCACCTGCACCAGACCACCAATAGGATCACAGGTCAGGCCCAGATTGTGCTCCATACCGATTTCCGCGGCATTTTCCACCTGCGCTGGGGTGCCACCCATCACTTCTGCCAGAGCGCCAGCAGCCATAGAACAGGCAGAACCCACCTCACCCTGACAGCCCACTTCGGCGCCACTAATAGAGGCATTCAATTTATACAGCATGCCAATCGCCGCAGCCGTCAGTAAAAACTTCACCACCCCATCGGCAGTGGCGGTAGGGACAAAGCGCATATAGTAATGCAGCACCGCCGGAATAATGCCCGCCGCGCCATTGGTGGGTGCAGTGACCACACGACCACCCGCGGCATTCTCTTCATTCACTGCCAAGGCATAGAGGGTCACCCAATCCAGTACCGAGAGGGGGTCGGACATGGCCGCTTCAGGGCGGCTCAATAGCTGCTGATGGAGTTCTTTGGCGCGGCGTTTGACCTTGAGGCCGCCGGGTAAAATACCGCCATTGCTAATGCCATTGGCAACACAGGATTGCATCACCGACCAGAGATTTAACAGTCCGTCGCGCACCTGCTGTTCGCTGCGCCAGGTCTTTTCGTTCTCTATCATCAGCTGGGAGATACTCATGCCGTGCTGTTCACAGAGCGCCAATAGCTGTTTGCCAGAGTCAAAGGGATAGGGAATGGTGCTGCTATCTTCCACCAGATAATCCTGTTCGGCGGCACCCTCATCCACCACAAAGCCTCCACCCACGGAAAAATAGGTCTTGCTGGCAACCACCTCGGCACTGCTATTAAAAGCGGTAAAGATCATGCCGTTGGAATGAAAGGATAGGGTCTTCTTGCGATGCAACACTACATCGGCCCTGTCATTGAAACCGATGCGATGACTCTCTGGCCGGTTGCCCAACAATGTAATGAAACCGCCCTCTCGAATCGCTGCGACACGCTCGGCGATTGTTGGAACATCGACAGATTCCGGCTGATCCCCTTCAAGGCCCAGCAGCACCGCCTTGGCAGTGCCGTGGCCCTTGCCGGTGGCACCTAGCGAACCATACATCTCCGCCTGCACTCGCGACACCTCAGTTATGCGACCGCTGGCCGCGAGGGATTCAGCAAATTGTAGCGCCGCGCGCATGGGACCCACGGTATGAGAGCTGGATGGCCCGATACCGACGGTGAATAAATCAAAGGTGCTAATTGCCATGGTGACTAATGTCCTTTTGTGTAGCAACGTGCGCTTTGGGAGCGCTCGTCAAAGCTTTAACTATAGACCCAATTCCTTAGATCTTCTGTCTGCGTTATCAGCCCTCACCATAGCACCATAGAGCTTAAAAAAGAGCCTGCCCACCCCCCCCAATGAAGGTAGTCATGGGACATCTGCGAACGGGTAAAAAAAGTTGCTTTATAAGCCTATAACTCTTAGAGTATTCACTGATCCATAGCCAAATCTATCACAATGAGCGCTGTAGATTAGAATAGAGATTCCAAGAAATAAAAAACAACAAATAAAAAATAACAACTAAAGAATAACAATTAAAGAATAACTATTAAAAAGGTCACATGCATATGTGACTACTAAATAAATCAAAGGGGAAATCATGAAGCTTATACGTGCACAGAAATCGTGCTTGGCACTTGCAGTGGCGAGTATTTTTGCCGGCAGCATGGCGCAAGCAGCGATCGAAGAAATCATTGTTACAGCCAACAAACGCGAACAAACTCTGCAAGATATTCCAGTGTCAGTCACAGTGACTACTGGCGATACTATTTCAAAAGCCGCAATCCAAGACATCATTGATCTGCAAAGTGTTGTGCCTACCTTACGGGTATCTCAATTGCAGTCATCCACTAACACTTCTTTCTCAATTCGTGGTTTTGGTAACGGCTCAAATAACGAAGGTATAGAGCCTTCTGTTGGCGTGTTTATTGATGGTGTCTATCGTTCACGCGCTGGCTCATCAATCTCTGACCTGCCACGGTTAGAGCGGGTCGAAGTACTTAGCGGCCCACAGAGCATTCTGTTTGGCAAGAACGCCTCCGCTGGTGTTATCAGTATAGTTACACCTAAGCCTTCTGGTGAGACTGGTGGCTATATCGAAGCTAGTCTCGGCAACATTGGGTATAAAAATACCAAGGCGTTATTTGAAAGCGCAATTTCTGAAGATCTGAGCTTCGACGTATCTGCCAACATGACCCAGCGCGACGGTTACTTTACCAACGTAGCTGGTGGCGCTGCCATGAATGAAAGAGAGCGCTGGGGTGTTCGCGGTCAGGTGTCATGGACACCAACTGACAACACTGAAGTGCGTATCATTGCAGATTACGACGAGATCGATGAAGTCTGCTGTGGTGTGTCAAACTTGGTTAACGGCCCTACTGGAGCAGTAATCGGTCTTCTTGGCGGTGAACTGGTGCCTGAGCAACCCTTCGCCTATCGCATAGCTGCAGACATTGACCCCTTTAATGAGGTTGAAAACGGTGGTGTCTCGATTCAAATCGATGTCGATTATGATAATTTTGTCCTAACGTCGATTACCTCACAGCGCTTCAGTGACACATTTGAGGCTCTTGATATTGACTTTACCAGCGCTCCCTTAACTCAAACCAGTCCGAACGACCTAAATGTCGACACCTTTAGTCAGGAAATTCGACTGACCTCAACGGGTGATGGCGATTTAAGCTGGATGGTCGGAGCCTTTTACTTCGATGAGGATGTGAAATATGACTCTGAGGTTTTATGGGGACCACAAGCACGAAACTACTTTGATGCGTTAGTTGCTGGCTTGGGCGCTCCTGGTGCTCTTGGTGCCGTTGAAGCTGGAATTCAAGTACCTGCAGGGACGTTCTTTGCCAATGGTACTGGTGCGCAAGATAGCTTTACTCAAGACGATCAATCAAGTTCAATATTTGGTCAGTTTGATTTGCTGTTAAATGAGCAACTAACTTTAACTGCGGGCTTTAACTACACCGAGGCTAAAAAAGAAGTCACGGTCAGTCAAGTTAACACCAACGCCTTCGCTGCTGTACCAGCAGCTTTCGTCGGAGCATTATCTGCCCTACAGGGTACGTTGCCACCCGTGGTCAATCTTCCAAACTCAATTGAAGATAATACCAGCGATGACAGTGATACGACCTATACTCTTCGCCTAGCTTATGACCTAAACGATAGCGTCAATATCTACGGAAGCTACGCCACCGGTTTCAAGGCCAGCTCTTGGAATTTGTCACGGGACTCAGGCCCTAATGCCGCTGACTTAGCAGCATTACAAGCTGCAGGGTTGACTACCAACGCACCTAATCTGTCAGCAGGTTCACGCTTTGCTAGCCCTGAAGAATCAGAAGTGTATGAGTTGGGTCTAAAGGCGGTGTTTGAGCGCGGTTCTTTCAATATGGCGATCTTTGATCAAAACATTAAGGGCTTCCAATCATCTATCTTTAACGGCACCGGCTTTGAGCTCCGAAATGCAGGAATGCAATCTACTAAGGGAATTGAATTCGATCTAGCCTACTATCCAATAGATTCACTTAAGTTAGGTCTTGCCGGCACATTGTTGGATCCACTCTATGATGAGTTCGTAGGTGGCGGGTTTGAGGGCGCAGACTTATCAGGTGCCAAGCCTGCGGGAATTCATGAAGTGACCCTGTCCTTTTCGGCTCTCTATGATTTCCGTTTAGGTAACAATGACGCCTATGCTCGTGCTGATTACCAATATGCAGATGAAGTAACAATCGTCGACAATCTCCCTCCAGCTGTTGCAGCTATAGCTACGCGTGAAATTGGCTCTCTTAACATGAGTGCGGGTATGAACACACCAAGTGGCTTAAACCTGTCTATCTGGGCGCGCAATGTCACTAATGACCAATATCTGACCAGTGGTTTCCCAACGCCAGCGCAGGCAGGAAGCTTTAATATTTATCCAAACCAGCCGCGCACGTTTGGTATAACTGCACGAAAAAGCTTCTAGTATTTAGAGGTTGTGTTATGCATAGCCCAGCTTAGGGCTCTGTACTAGTTGTGACTAGAAGGGCGACTCGCAAGAGTCGCCCTTTTTTTTGCCTAGAAAAAAGTTTAAATCCCCAGTTCTGTCTTCACTGCCGCAAAAGCCTCCAGGGCCAATTCAAGATCATCTCGGCTGTGAGCCGCAGACATCTGAGTGCGAATACGCGCCTTGCCATGGGCCACTACGGGATAAGAGAAGGCCACCACATAGACGCCATGGGCGAGCATTCTCTCGGCGAACTTGCCCGCCAGTGCCGCATCGTCCAACATCACCGGAACAATCGGGTGTTCACCGGGCAGTAATCGGAACCCTAGGGTTTCCATACCATCGCGAAAAAACGCGGTATTCTTCGTGAGTTGCTGTTGCAGCTGATTGGATTCAGTCACCAGCTGTAGTGCCTTTATGGCTCCGGCAACCACTGGCGGCGCAACGGTATTAGAGAAAAGATAAGGGCGTGAACGCTGACGCAACAAATCCACCACCTCTCTTCGAGCACTGGTAAAGCCACCACTGCCGCCACCCAATGCTTTACCTAGAGTGCCGGTAATAATATCCACCCGATCCATACAGCCGTGGTGTTCGTGAGTGCCGCGACCATTGGCGCCGACAAAGCCGCTGGCATGGCAGTCATCAAAGTGCACTAGAGCATTGTACTTATCCGCCAGATCACAGATCTCATCTAATTTTGCGATGGTGCCATCCATAGAGAAAACGCCGTCGGTGGTGATTAGCTTAAATCGCGCTCCGGCCTTGTCCGCTGCCTGTAGCTGGCTTTCCAGATCGGCCATATCCGAGTTCCGATAGCGATAGCGTTTGGCCTTACAGAGGCGCACACCGTCGATAATGCTGGCGTGATTCAACTCATCGGAGATCACTGCATCTTCGGACCCGAGCAAGGTTTCAAACAGGCCAGCATTGGCGTCGAAACAGGAGGGATAGAGAATGGTCGCTTCACTGCCGACAAAGGCACTGAGGTCATTTTCCAGCTGCTTGTGAATGGTTTGGGTGCCACAGATAAAGCGCACCGAGGCCATGCCATAGCCCCACTCTTCCAGCCCACGGATAGCCGCGGCCTGCACTTCTGGATGCTGGGCCAGGCCCAGATAATTGTTGGCGCAGAGGTTGAGCACCGGTGCGCTGCTATTAACTGAAACTCTAGCGCCCTGCGCCGAGGTAATTTGACGCTCATTTTTGGTTAAGCCACTATCTTCAATCTGCTGTAGCTCTGTTTGCAGATGGTCTTGAAATTTGCCGTACATAATTGCTCCTTTAATCCTTAGTCAGTCTTGATACCCATTATTCCCAGTTCAAAATTACCTTGCTCGCCTCACCGGCGTTCATGGCGTCAAAGCCCTTTTGGAAATCGGTGTAGTCCATGCGGTGAGTGATCACAGAGGAAATATCCAACCCGCTTTCGATCATCACAGACATTTTGTACCAGGTCTCATACATCTCGCGGCCATAAATACCCTTGAGGGTGAGCATATTAAAGATCACCAGACTCCAGTCGATGGCCACTTCTTCGGCGGGAATGCCAAGCATTGCCACCTTACCTCCGTGACACATACTGCTTAATAGATCGCGGAATCCGGCGGGATTCCCCGACATTTCCAAACCCACATCGAAGCCCTCAGACATGCCCAGTGCACGCTGCACATCGGCCAGTTTCTCGGTGCGCACGTCAACTGTGCAGGTGGCACCGAGTTTTTTCGCCAGCTCGAGGCGCTGGGGATTAATGTCAGTGATCACTACATTGCGCGCACCGGCATGACGGCAGACTGCTGCAGCCATGGCACCGATGGGCCCGGCCCCGGTAATCAGCACATCCTCACCGAGCAGATCGTATTGCAGCGCGGTGTGCACCGCGTTGCCCAGCGGGTCAAAGAGCGCGGCTATATCCAGATCTATATCAGCACGGTGCTCCCAGACATTGGACATCGGCAGCACCAGATACTCGGCAAAGGCGCCGGGGCGATCCACTCCTATTCCACTGGTGTGAGCGCAGAGATGGCGGCGGCCGGCAAGACAGTTGCGGCAGCGACCACAGACTACATGACCCTCCCCCGAAACAATTTGTCCTGGATGAAAGTCATTGACGTTGGAGCCGACATCGACGATCTCGCCAACAAACTCATGACCCACCACCATAGGGACCGGGATGGTTTCCTGAGCCCAGCTATCCCAGTTGTAGATATGCATATCGGTGCCGCAGATGGCGGTGCGTTTGATTTTGATCAGGACGTCATTGATGCCCATTTCCGGCTCGGGTACATCCTCTAACCAGAGGCCGGCGGTGGCATTCCTTTTGACTAATGCTTTCATGATGCTCCTTCCCTGCAGTGCTATTTATGATAATTAACAATATATAAGAAATTATTCCCTTATCGTAGAATTAATAATTCCTTTATGCAAGATTTAAATCCTGTATAGTGATTTCACATAATCCAGGCCGTCTAGAGGTAGCCTATGACCAACCCCAGTCAAGACAGTGATCCAGCCAGTCAGGCACTCTCCAGCAGAGTCACCGCACTGCGAAAAAAAAATAAGCTAACCCTTGATCAGCTGGCGGCCGCTTCCGGTGTCAGTCGTTCGATGTTGAGTCAGATTGAACGGGGTCAGGCCAACCCTACACTGACCGTGACCTTTCGTATCGCCCAGGCATTTGGCATGAGTATAGGAGAGCTAGTGGATCAGGCTTGGCAGTCATCGACTATTGAGGTGGTTCACGGTGAGGATAAGAGCAATTTCTTTCGCAACGACAGTGAATGTCAGATCCGCACTCTGTCGCCACTGCATATGGAAAAGAGTATTGAGTTCTATGAGTTGCGTATCGCCGCCGGAGCCAGTTTGGCCAGCGCACCTCATTATGAGGGCACCAAAGAGCTGCTAACTATTACCAGTGGCCAGGCGAAATTAATATCGGGAGATAACTGTACTGAACTGGGCCAAGGTGACTCGGCGCACTATCGCGCCGATCTATCCCATGCCATTGAGAATTGCGGTAAAAAAGAGTTGGTCTGTTATCTGGTGGTCACCAGCCCTTAGGTTTCATTATCGCTCAATCTAATCAAGGCAAAAAATAACCAGCGACAGCAGGAAATAGAATAACGACAGGGGCAGTGCAAAGCGCCAGTAGTTGGCGAGAAACTTTTCCGCAAGCGATCTTGACCAGTCAGGCACAGCCCAGAGACTGAGACCTTTCAGTACGCCCATAGCACCAATAATAAACAGTACTACCCACTCGATCTGCTGTGACCAGTCCGGGACTGAAATACTCCAGAGAATCAGGCTGATGCCGATGGCAAGATTGGTCCAGACAAAGGGACGCCAGGATGGCATGGATAATAAGCGCTGAGCAAAACTGCTGACCAGTGGTCGGCACAGCATTCCGAGGGCAACAAGCAAAAAGACGACAGATAAAACAGTATTCACGATGATCTCCTCTAGCTTTGGTTAGCTAGAGGTTAGCATATTGGCCCTGATAATCTTTATCAGCTGCAACTTAGCTGAGATTCAATTGACCTATGTCTATCGGCCAAAAGAACCTCTACTAACTCGCTATCCAGCCATCCAGCCATCTAGCCGTCTAGCCAAGAGAATCTTCAGCAACAAAGTACTTGGGATCTTCGATCACATTGACCTCAACCATATTGCCGGCTTTCTTCAATAGCTTGCGGCACTCGTCGCTGAGGTGAACTAGGTGCAGAGTCTTACCGGCACTCAAATAGCGATCGGCTAAGGTATCAATGGCTTCCAGACCAGAGTGATCAGCCACTCGTGAACGGGCGAAATCAATTACCACATCATCATTGTCTTGTTTAGGATCAAAGCGATCGAGAAATGAGGTTACTGAACCAAAGAACAGCGGACCGGTAACGGCATAAACTGTCGAACCTTTGTGATCTTCGCGAGCTTCGATACGGATAAATTTCGCATGTTCCCAGGCAAATACCAAGGCAGAGACGATTACGCCAACCACTACGGCGACAGCCAGATCCGTAACCACGGTAACCCCAGAAACTAATACTAGAATCAATGCATCGCTGCGGGGTATCTTGCCCATAATACGGAAACTACTCCATTCAAAAGTGCCGATCACAACGATAAACATCACGCCGATCAGAGCGGCCAATGGAATAATCTCGATTAGAGCAGAGCCCACCAGAATAAACAGCAACAGAGAAACAGCCGCAGTAATACCGGATAGACGCCCGCGTCCACCAGAGTTCACATTGATCATGCTCTGGCCAATCATCGCGCAACCGCCCATACCGCCAAATAATCCAGTGACTGTATTGGCAACACCCTGGCCGATACATTCGCGATTACCCTGTCCGCGGGTTTCGGTGATCTCGTCAATCAGGCGCAACGTCAGCAGTGATTCGATCAGGCCAATAGCCGCCAAAATAATCGCATAGGGCAGAATAATAAACAGCGTTTCAAAGGTAAACGGCACCGTTGGGATACCGAAGCTCGGCAGTCCGCCAGCAATGGAGGCGACATCGCCAACCACTTTGGTATCGACATCGAAATACATCACGATCAGCGTCACCGTGACAATCGCCACCAGTGATGAAGGCAGTGCTTTGGTAAAGCGTGGCAGCAAGTGAATAATTGCCATGGTCAAGACCACTAAACCCAGCAGGGTATAGAGCGCTTCGCCAGTCATCCAGGCAACATCGATAATCGACCCCTGCATGCTGGTCCCCTCAAGCCAACCTGACTCGCCGGCGACGCCAAACTGGCTCAGCTGGGCGAGGAAAATCACAATCGCCAGGCCATTAACAAAACCCAGCATAACCGGGTGCGGCACCATACGAATAAACTTGCCGAGTTTGAATACACCGGCAAGAATCTGCAAAAAGCCCATCAGCACCACAGTCATAAACAGATACTGGACACCATGGTCGGCAACCAGCGTCACCATCACCACAGCCAGCGCACCGGTGGCACCGGAGATCATGCCAGGACGACCGCCAATACAGGCAGTGATCAGGCCCACCATAAAGGCGGCGTAGAGACCGACCAACGGATCAACACCGGCGACAAAGGCAAAGGCCACTGCCTCTGGCACTAGGGCCAAGGCTACGGTGAGACCGGATAATAGATCGTTTCTATAAGAGATAACTCGACTGGCGCGAAGCTCAAACATTTTAATACTCAATTGCTGTGACAAATAAATCCGCAGCGACTAATAATCACTTATTAACCGTTGCGGATAGGATAGAGGTTTTCTAATTCAAAAAAGCTTAGCCCCTTGGGCTTCGCTGTTGCGGACGACTATTACCACGTGGCGCATCACCCCGCGGCGCAGGCCTTGCACTGCTATTGCCGCTGCGATTTCCGGCACCGCCACTGCTATTGCGCGCGCCGCCACCGTTAGAGCCGGGGCTTTTTGCGTAGGGACCACTAGCGCGACCACCCTGAGGAGCTGGGCGCCCTTCACTGCGAGCGCGATTGCCGTCTCTGTTGCCGTCACGAGCAGTATCTCGGTTACCATCTCGAGCGCCTTCACGCTGTCCAGCATGAGAGCCACCACCAGTTTTGTGCTTGGCACCGGGCTTAGGGCCATGAGAATAGGTGCTGCTGCGCTTAACTCTTGGATCCGGCTTGCTCTTGCCACGACTATTGGTTTCGCTGTTCAACGCCTTGCGCTGTTTTTTGGTCCTAACCGGTCGATCGAGAAAAGTTTCTGGCACATCGTGCTTCGGCTCAAAGCCATCCATCACTTCACGGGGCAGCAGTTTCTGCGTCAGGCGCTCAATATCCGAGAGCAGATCCACTTCATCGGCACTGACCAAGGAAATTGCAGTCCCTGTAGAGCCTGCGCGACCGGTTCGACCGATACGGTGAACATAGTCTTCGGCAACATTGGGCAGATCAAAGTTAACCACCTGAGGCAGCTGCTCGATATCCAAACCGCGGGCGGCGATATCAGTCGCCACCAGAATACGAACCTCGCCAGCTTTAAAACCGGCCAATGCCTTAGTTCGTGCACCCTGACTTTTATTACCGTGAATTGCTGAGGCAACAATGCCCTCCGCTTCAAGGTGCTTAGTAAGCTTGTTGGCGCCGTGCTTGGTCTTGGTGAAAACCAGTGCCTGGCCCCAGCTGTTGTCGTGAATCAAACGCGTCAACACAGCGGCTTTTTGTTTTTTGTCGACGGTGTAAACCGACTGAGTCACTGTGGGCGCCGTGGCATTGCGCGGCGTGACCGAAATTTCGAGTGGATTGTGCACCAGCCCTTTGGCCAGTTTGCGAATATCGTCGGAGAAGGTTGCCGAGAACATAAGGTTCTGGCGACGCCTAGGCAGCAAACTGATAATACGCTTAATATCGTGGATAAAACCCATATCCAACATGCGATCGGCTTCGTCCAACACCAACACTTCAAGGTGAGTAAACTTCACTGCACCTTGGCTATAGAGGTCCATCAGACGGCCGGGAGTGGCAACTAATACATCGACACCGCGACGCAGCTTCATCATCTGCGGATTAATTTTGACACCACCAAAAACCACTGCTGAGGATAGCGACATATGCTTGCCATAGAGCGCGACGCTCTCCCCTACCTGAGCCGCTAGTTCACGGGTGGGCGTCAGGATCAAGGTGCGAGCCTGATTGGGCTGGGCACGTTTACCCGCGCTAAGAATTTGCAGTATTGGCAGGGTAAAGCCTGCCGTTTTTCCGGTACCGGTTTGCGCGGCAGCCATCACATCCCGCCCATCGAGGACTGCCGGTATGGCTTTCTCCTGAATCGGAGAAGGTGTGTCGTAGCCCTGCGCAGTAACGGCTTTGAGAATCGGGGCTGATAGGCCCAGGTCTTTAAAGGTGGTCATAAGGTGTCTTTTTGCGAATGGGCGTAGCTCGAAATTGAGTGGCCCCTTTGAATGGCGCGCATCTTACAGGAAAACCGCCTTAAATGCTATGTCGACGGGCTAGGCTGTGGTAAGGAGGAAGGTGAAAAGAGTACTAGGGAATATACCAGGTAGTGGCAAGTACAGGGCTAATTATGGCTCTATTAAAAAGCCCTGTTTGAGTCCAACTAAAAACGAATCTTAGCGAGCAATAAACTTCATCGAAATAGAATTCACGCAGTGGCGAATATTCTTCGCTGTGTAACCTTCACCCGCAAACACATGGCCTAGATGCCCGTCGCAGGCAGCGCAGAGAATTTCCGTGCGCTGGCCATCACTGTCGACTTCCCGGCGCACCGCACCGGCGATCTCATCATCAAAACTCGGCCAGCCGCAGTGTGAGGGGAATTTGTGCTCGGAGCTATACAACGGCGCATCGCACTGTTTACAGATATACAGGCCGCCATCGGTGGTGTCAGTGTACTCGCCAACAAAGGGTCGTTCGGTGCCCTTGTCTTGGATAACATACTTCTCTTCCGCCGACAGCGGATTAAGTGCCTTGCTCATAGACTTCCTCAGAAAATTCGGTTTGTACCAGTGACCAGAGATCATCCATGCCGCGAAGTAAAATTGCCAGCGGTTTTAAACTCTCAGTTAATCTCTCGGGATCCATCCCTATGTGTACGTAATTGGACGGCTGATCGGTTCCATGGAAACGCAGGGCATCCAGTGCCGGATGACCGAGGGCGGCATATTCCCAGTCGATAACAATAAGCCCATCATCCGTAACCAGAATATTTTCAGGCACCAGATCATGGTGGCAGATAACCCCAGGCCAGTCTGCTAAATCAATCGCCGCAGCGGCGGTGAGTATGGTTTGTTGAAGACCCTCAACAGCAAAGGCACTGCCCAGCTGATCAATATACGCCTGACAATACTGCACATAATTGCGCCGCTGTAACTGGGGTACCTTAACCGCCTGAACCCGTTGCAACAGGCGATGGAGCGCAGCCGCTTGCTCAGTATTGCGGCTGTCCTCTTCACTCCAGGGTCGGCCTTCATGGAACACACTCACCAGCACTTTATCGGTTTGGAAAAGTACTTTTGGTACAGCGCCAGTTGGCTGTAACAGTTCGAGGATTAATCCTTCCCGCTGGCGATCAATGCCCAAACTCGCGCCATTCACCGCGTTAATTCTCACCACCGCCTTAAACTCAGCACTGGCCACCAAAAACGAGCGGTTGGTGCGCCCGCCAATTAGCTCCCGGAGCACAGTTGGCTGAGCACTTAAAACACCGCCCCCAGTGTTCCACTGACGCCAGTTAGCGAGAGTTTTCTGAAGCAGTTGCATAGACAGAGGGCTTAACCTCATCAACAAGTGGATTTGCGCCAAGACTTTGCTCTTGCAAACTCTTGAGCCAGAACCGGTAACCCATTACCGAGAGCACAATATAGAGCACTAAGAGCCCTGTAGTTTGATAGAGTTCACGATCCAAGAAAAGATAAATTGAGGCGCTGTTGATAACCATCCAATAGAGCCAATTGTCGATGACTTTACGCGCCACCATGACCGTGGTCAACACCGCTGCCCAGGTGGTGAAAGAATCCAGATAGGGCAGCCGCGCGTCGCTATTGGTATCGAGCAAATAGCCCGAGACAGCCGTGGCCACAGCAATCAACAATATGGCCCGGAGGTGCTGACTGCGGTTCCAGCGTGAAATATTCAGGCCGCTATTCTGCTCACCGCCGCGCTGCCACTGATACCAGCCATAGACTGCCATCGCCATATAATAAACATTCAGGGCCGACTCCATATAGAGACTGACATCACCAAAAATCCACACATAGATTGCAGTGCTGAAAAAAGCACAGTACCAGCAGAGGCTGCTCTCTTTGATGGCGAGCACAAGATAGGCGATAGCTAAGGCTACCGCCAGAGTCTCAAGATTGACCCAATCAAACATTATCTAAAGTGCCTCGTAACCGGGAATAATTTTGGCCACATAAACTGCCATAGTAAACTCTACATAGCAGGCGGCGATGGTTTCCTGCACCGCGTGCATAGCATGCTTATATTCACCCTGCACCACCGTACTGGTAGGGAACGTGGTGATCTTCAGATTATCAAACTGATTAATTTTCTCAATAAACCCATCGATGGGAGGAATAAAATCCTCCCGGTTGGGGTACATACTGATATCGATTGTCACTTGCATAATAAAGCTCCTTTTTACGCTGCTGTTTTAAAAATCGTATTGGCCGCTAACACCAAACATGCGCGGCTCGCCAAATTGATAGTAAGCTTCGGTTGCATAAAACTTACGCGGGTCATTACCAAAGCCGCCGAAACCACGCACAATCACATCTTTATTGGTCAGGTTGCGACCCCAGAGTGACAGCTCCCAACCAGCCAGTGCATAGTTTATCCGGGCATTGATTAGTTCGTAGGACTGGCTCTGTTCGTTATGGCTTGAAGATAGATAAAACTTATCTTTGCCTTCCACATCAATACTGACAGAAAGACTGTCATTGACCTGATAGCTGCCACCCAGAGCAAACTGATAGTCTGGTGCATGGGCCTGCTGGCGGCTATCAAGATCTATGGAAAGGGGAATATCGTAATCAGCCGAGAGTAAACCAAGGCTGCCAAACCAGGCCAGAGACTCTGTTGCCAGCCAATTAAATTCCACTTCTACACCATAGTTAGCACCACTGGCCGCATTGCCAAAGTAATCGGTGAAATCCGGAGCATTGCTATCATCTCGCGACTGAACCAAAGACTGCTTAATTTGAATATCGTCGCGCTTTTGATAGAAAGCGGCCACCTGAGTTTGCAGACGATCATCCAACCAACGACCTTTAATACCTGTCTCAAAGTTCCACATCAACTCAGTATCAAACTCGCGATCTTCAGCGGCCAGGGAGGAGTCACTGTTCACACCACCCGCTTTATAGCCACGTGAAACCAAGCCATAAACCATTTGATTGGCAGTGATCTGGTATTGCAGAGCAAGACGCCCACCCCAGAGATTTTCGTCGACGCTGTGTGCAACCAAGTCGCTATCGCGATAAGTTGCCTCACGGTTTTCAAGGCGCAGACCGCTGATCAAGGTCAGCGAGTCGGAGAGCTGTGTATCCAGCTGTGTGTAAAGAGCCTTGTTGGTAGTCTCAAAGTCACTGGTGAAATCAGCCGCGGCATAAGTGTATTGACGCAACAACTGTTCATCCTGATCGCGCCAGTAAACACCCACCACCCAATCTGAACTGTCGTTTAAAATTCGTGCTTCTGGGGTGGATACCAGCTTGATATCGACACTGGCATTGTCACGCTCGCGAGCATAGTTATCCGCCGAGTTGTACTCCCAGCCTTCACAGGGCTCGCCAGTGCAGATATCGGGAAACGCCCAGTCCTCGTCATAACCGTATTCGAGATCATTGTCGGCAAAACTCACCAAGCCAATCACTTTGAAATTCTCGGCACCCTGCCAGCTGCTCTCCACGGCTACAGCCGTGGCTTTATGGCGATCCTGGCCAGGCGTATCTGAGAGAGTATGGCGCGTGTTGTCCAGTGAAAAGCCATCGTAGCCATTGTCGGCATCAACATGAAACAGAGTCAGCTTTAGATCCAAGTCATCACTGGCCTGCCAATCTAAAATCGTACGAAGACTGAGTTCGTCAATGCTATTGGTGTCGTCGCGCTTGAGAAAATCATTCTCTATATAGCCATCGCTACTGTGCTGTTGCACGGCAACTCGGTAACCCAGAGACTCACTAACCGGGCCGCCTACTGCGGCACTCACCGTGCGCGTATCGTAATCGCCGACAGAGACATGCATATTGCCCTGGAGCTGTTCGCTGGGCTGATTGGATCTAAGATTAATCAGACCCGCCAGTGCATTGGCACCGTAGAGCGTACCCTGAGGGCCACGCAGTATCTCGATCTGCGCTATATCCATAGTGGTGGCGGCACCGGCAATACCGGTAAAATCAATACCGTCAACCAGGGTTCCCACGGAGGGATTCAATGGCTCGATAAACTGACTGCGCTCGCCGATACCGCGAATCTGGATAAAGCGGCCCCGGGAAGCACCACTGGAAAAATTAACATTGGGCGCTAAATTGAGCACCTGCTCGAGATGCCGCGCCTGACGTTGGGCGATGGCTGCACTACTAATAACAGTGACGCTAGCTGGGGTTTTTAGCAGTGCGCTATCGCGAAAGTCAGAGGTGACAATAATCTCTTCAATTGCGCTATCTATCGCAGAATCTATTACAGGTTCTATTGCAGAGTCTATTGCAGGATCGGCAATTACAGATATGGAAAGGGCCAGCAAAGCGGCAGTAAGCAAAGAAAAAAACGGGATAATTATTTTAGAGCGGTTCATAAGAGCCTCAGTAACAGAATTAAAAGTTAAGGAGACCCGGAAACAAATGACGAAGAAAGGTGACAATCAAAAACTCCTATTCCTACGCCGGCATAATCCGGATCAGGTTCAAAGGGTACTTCTCAGGCCAGTAAATCTGGCCGCCCCTTAGGATAACGCGGGCATCATAGCACCGCGATTGAGCAAGATACATTCGCTGTAGAGATTTCCCTTCAAGCCGCGATAAAACTCACACTCACTTGAGATAGGTCATTAACTCACTGCTGGTTAGACTCTCTATCTATCAAACAGTAAACGCGAGAATCCGACTCAACTCGCACAGGGAGCGCCCGGACTGCTCGCGAAGATCGGCAAACACCTGCTCCACCAGCCGCAGATCTCTCTGCGCTGTAGGACTGAACTTTTTCATCAGCCCTTGATTGACCAATGCATCACTAACATCTTTGGTGAGCAGAAAAGTATCCTTGCCCATACTGCGCAACATACCCGGTCCCGAGTTGCCCCCCAGTCGCGAGCCATTTTTCTTCAACTCTAACCACAGACCGACAATATCAGTCTCGGGCCACTCAGCAACAAATTTGCCGAAGCTGCCGTGGCTGTGCTGTTTGTCCAATACATAGGTCGCATTGTGCCGCACCGACAGGATCTTGGTGAAGTTACGCACGATCCGGGTATCTTTACCCAGCTCTTCAAGCTTTTCATCACTGTAGTGAGCAATGGCGAGGGGATTAAAATTCGAGAAAGCCTCTTCAAAACCGGGCCATTTATTATCGATCACCCGCCACACAAAACCGGCGCGGAAAACGCAGCGGGTCATCATCGACAGGTAGCGATCGTCGGTTTGCGCCGCCAATTGCGCAGCAGTTTTCGGACGTGGCAAACTGGCTTCTAAATGCTCAACACCACCACGGTTTTTGGCCGCAAGTTGATAGATGTTTTTATAGGTTGTTTTCACTTAACGTACCTGTAGGATTAAATATTAACGGGCTCTTATTAACGGGCTCTTATTAACGGGCTCTTATTAACGGGCTCTTATTAACGGGCTCTTATTAACAGGCTCCTATTAACGGGCTCTGCAACTGATCCCCTCAGTCTCCACCCAAAGAGTCTTTTACTACGGGCAGTATCAGAGGATAGATTAGGTAACAGACTATTCCGATATGTTAGCCGCTAAACTAGCTGAAAAAATTGGCGACGAACCCGGCGGCAATAACCAGCAGCAGTACGCCAAAAACCTTATTCAGCCAGCGGCCACTCTGCTGATATCGAGCTAGAGTACCTGGTTGAGAGATAACCACTGCCACCAGCATATACCAGAGCGTATCGACACTACCGGCAATAGCCGCCATCAGCAACTTTACCCAGAGTTCACTGTCGACGCTGACAAACTGACTAAACAATGCGCTAAAGAAAAGAATGATTTTCGGATTGACCAGGGCAATCAGAAAGCCGTCGCGAGCCGCAGCCCAGTTTGAAGCGCCAGTCAAACCCCCAATGCTAACAGTGTCGCTAAACTCTTGATCAGTATCTTTGCTAGAACCTCCAGCGAAGAGTAAGTTCAGCGCCATCCAAACCAAGTACAGACATCCAGCCAATTGCAGTAGATTAAATGCCGCCACATAACGACTCAACAGGACGACTAGTCCCAGCGCTGTCAGCAGTGCAAATGCCGCTATGGCTAACCCGTGGGCCAGGGCGGAAATCATGCCGGCGGAGCGCCCCCGATTTAAGGTGAGACTGCCGATCACCGCCAAACTGGGGCCGGGAGACATAGCGCCCAACAAGCAGGCCAACGTCACCGACAACCAAAATACCACGTCCATAAATACCTTTAACCTAAACCCAAAGACTCTTTTATACAGGCTTAAAGCGGTAATTCAAACCGAAAAGAATCCCGAATCAAACTAATACTAAAGTATTAGTTCTTTGGTGTTATTTCAAAAGTGCATAAATTTTATAAGAATGGCATGTCTTCGCTATAACTTTAGCGGCGAAGTCACACCGAATACCTATAAGAATAAGAAGAAAGGAGATCTTATGCTGATCAATGAATTAGATATTATCAATCGCGCGGCTCTTAGCGCAGTAGACCTTGAAGAATATTTTGACGCTGGGCTAGATGATTTTAGCGCGCTAATAAATTCGGTTAGCAATACCGACAAAGGTGAATTAATTGATTTGCTCAACACAGTCAGTGATGAAATCGTCGCTCGTCGCGACACGACTATGATTAAGATAGCTTAAGCCAAGGGATATGAAGAGAGCAGTAAAATAAGGGAGTAAAACAAGGGAGTAAAAAAAGGCGCGTAAAAAAAGGCGCGTAAAAAAAGGCGCTGATTGAGACCCGAGACATGCCAGAAGAAAGCAGATCTCGAAAACAAGCCAACAGTCATAATAAAAACTTAAGCCCTACCGACTATCAATCTTCATTAAGCCTTTCAGTAACCTGAGAGAACAATGTTTTGCGCTCTGCCTTAGACAGACCCAGTATTCGATTGAAAATATCTTCAACCGCCTTCGGATCTTTCTTCGATGTTTTTTGAGCCGTCGAACTGCTGTAGAGCGATTCTAAAGGCACACCAAAATAATTGGCGATACTAATCATCGAGTCGCGCCGCGGATCTTGGGTGACCTGGCTAAGGATGCGATTAATTGTTGGTTGCGGAACCCCGGTGGCTCGCGAGAGTCCACTTTGGGAAATACCCTCAAGCTTCATTAATCTTGCTAATTCTGTACTCATAGATTCTCTCATTTCATGATTATGGACTGCTTTACTATCCATTTATGTATTATTTTTAGTCGACTTTGGAAAGCTTTTCAAGTTTCTGAATGTCACTAAAAATCATTTTTTCTATTTATATATCAATAGCCTGCAAAATATCGGGTCTATCGGTGATAATACCGCCAACTCCCAAGTTGATCAGCTTTACCATCTCCTGCGAATCGTTAATCGTCCATACATCTACCATCAGGTTAAGCTCATCCGCAGCCTTAATTAGAGGCCCAGAAATCAGCTCAATGCCATAGTATTCAAAGGGCAACTGCACAGAATAACCTGGCGAATTATAAAGATGCCCAAGACCAATCCAGCTCAGCAAAACAAAAACCAGCGCTTCCTCTTCGCCAAGGGACGTAGGTACCTTTGGGCAGCCCTGACGAAAGTCTTCCAACACCCTTGAATAAAAAGAACCCACTAGAACTTGATCACCCAGACCATGCGCTAAAACCAACCGGCACAATTGAATACCGGTCTCAACATCATCGGGCTTCAGCTCAATTAAAAATCGTTCATCAGGCAGCGCTAAAAATAGCGACTCAAGCGTGGGAATACGTACCCCCTCAACAGCTACCTTTTCTGGATAGTCCTCTTTATGAAATCCCACGTCAAAGGCTTGCAACTCAGCCAGGGTCATATCAGCAATCGACCCACTGCCATTAGTGGTCGCGTCAACGGTCGCATCATGCCGAACCACCGCAACCTTATCCAGAGTTAAGTGGATATCGAGTTCAATAATATCGGCACCCACAGCCACGGCATTAAAAGCGCCTTCAAGAGTATTGCCGGGCATCAGTTCTCGACCGGTACCATGGGCAATGTTATTGAAGCCTTTATCTTGATAAAAAGGTATTGACTGCACGCCACCATAGCCGGGAAGCATAAGAAGCATCCCGTAAATCACCACTAGGCAAAACACTGTGTAAAAAGATCTCTGCATAAGACTCGATCGCACAACTTTATATCTAACCTTAACTGATCAAGCAAAAAGTAGGACTAATCACAGTGGGTACTAGTATAATTACCAGTTTAAAGATATATTGATATACGTATGCCTTGACTTTAACAGGGTAAGGCGCCCGGTTTATTTGTTTCTCCTATTGGCAATCAGCTCATCAACCACGGCAGGGTCTGCCAGAGTTGAAGTGTCCCCCAAACTATCCAACTCATTGGCAGCCACTTTGCGTAGAATTCTGCGCATAATTTTCCCCGAACGAGTCTTGGGCAAGCCTGGCGCCCACTGAATGATATCTGGCTTGGCAATTGGCCCAATCTCTTTAACGCAGAGAGTAATCAACTCAAGGCGCAACTGTTCGTCTGGCTCAACGCCATTCATTGGCGTCACATAGCAGTAAATACCCTGCCCTTTAATATTATGGGGACAGCCAACAACCGCTGCTTCGGCGACTTTTTCATGCAACACCAAAGCACTCTCAACCTCAGCGGTGCCCATGCGATGACCTGAAATATTCAGCACATCATCGACACGGCCGGTAATCCAGTAGTAACCATCTTCGTCGCGACGAGCACCGTCACCGGTAAAATAATAACCGGCATAGGGTTTAAAGTAAGTCTCGACAAAACGCTGGTGATCACCATAGATAGTGCGAATCTGACTCGGCCAAGAGGCCTTGATCATTAACAATCCCTCCCCTGCACCCTCAATCTCGCGATTCTCAGTATCCAGCAGTACTGGCTGCACACCAAAAAAGGGCACAGTTGCCGAACCAGGCTTGAGTGCAGTGGCACCAGGCAGCGGAGTTAACATTTGCGCGCCAGTCTCTGTTTGCCACCAGGTATCGACAATCGGGCAGCGGGATTCGCCCACTATTCGGTGGTACCAGTCCCAGGCTTCAGGGTTGATCGGCTCGCCGACCGTGCCGAGCAACTTCAGTGAACGGCGCGAGCTGCTGTTAACAAAACTGTCGCCACAGGCCATCAAGGCTCTAATGGCGGTTGGCGCAGTGTAAAATTGATTGACCTGATGCTTGTCGATAACCTGCCAAAAGCGCGAGGCATCGGGATAGGTTGGCACCCCTTCAAACATCAGCGTGGTGGCGCCATTACACAGAGGGCCATAGACAATATAACTGTGGCCGGTGACCCAGCCAATATCAGCTGAACACCAAAACACATCGCCCTCTTTGTAGTCGAAGGTGTATTTATGGGTCATGGCCGCCATCAACAGATAGCCGCCAGTGCTGTGCACAACCCCTTTCGGCTTTCCGGTTGAACCTGAGGTATAGAGAATAAATAGCGGATCTTCGGCATCCATAACTTCTGGCGCGCAGTCTTGAGCGACCGACTCCACAGCCTCGTGATACCAGATATCTCGACTATCTTGCCAGTCTATGGTGCCGCCGGTGCGGCGCACCACTAAACAGGTATGAACATCGGGGCAATTGGTCAGGGCTTTATCGGCATTGGCTTTAAGGGGAATCGCCTTGCCCGCACGCAGACCCTCATCGGCAGTAATCACCAGCTGACAGTCGGAATCGAGAATACGGTCTTTTAATGCCTCCGGAGAAAAACCACCAAATACCACAGAGTGCACAGCACCAATACGGGCACAGGCGAGCATGGCGTAGGTGGCCTCGGGAATCATTGGCATATAGATGCACACCCGGTCGCCTTTTTTGACGCCCCGTTGGCGCAGCACATTACCCAATCGTGAGACCTGCTCATGGAGCTGGGCATAACTAATATGGGCATCATCAGAGGGATCGTCCCCCTCCCAGATAATCGCAGTTTGATCGGCCTTGTCAACCAAGTGACGATCAATACAGTTGACCGCTACATTGAGTTTGCCGCCCTCGAACCAAGCTGCCTGTCCCTCTGTAATATCACTGCGACAAACAGTTTCCCAGGGTTTGTCCCAGGTCAAAAATTGCTCGGCCTGATCGCCCCAAAACTGATCGGGATTCTCCACCGACTGGCGATACATCGCCTTATAGGTAGCCTCATCAATCCAAGCTGAATCGGACCATTGCTGGGGAACTGGATAGGTTGGAAAATCTGACATCGGACGACCGCCTCATTTATACAGGTGTTTTAAATCAATGAGAGATAGTCTAGTTGAAAGCTGCTGCTGTGCAAGTATATGTGGTGAATGACTGTCATTCACCACGGCCTATTATCCGCGCTATAACAGAGCCGCGACAAAAAGGGAGAACTGATTAGCTAGTGCGTGGATAGCGGGTCGGCTTAAGACTGTTCTTGATCTTCTCTAAGTGAGGCAAAAAGTCCGGCCCACGACGCAGGGTGACACCGGTGGCCAGGACATCGAGAATCACCAGATGGACGATGCGTGAGGTCATCGGCATATATTCATCAGTGTTTTCCGGCACCTCAACATCTAGAGTCACACTGCTGACCTTTGCCAGCGGTGAACCCGGTGCAGTGAGGCCAATTACCGTTGAGCCATTGGCCCTGGCAATCTCTGCGATCTCAACCACTTCTTTGGTGCGCCCGGTATGGGAGATAAAAAAGAACACATCGCCGGTGCTACCGGTGGAGGCCAGCATACGCTGCATTAGCACGTCGTCATGGAAAGATACGGGCAGGTTAAAACGAAAGAATTTATTCTCAGCATCTCTGGCCACCGAACCTGAGGCGCCAACACCAAAAAAGTAAATACGCTTAGCTTGAATTAACTTGTCCACCACCTGGTTGACGCGGCTGTGGCTAATCTTATCCCGCACCATGGCCAGATTATTGATCGTGCCGTCAAAGATCTTCGGCGTGTAACTGCTGACTTCATCGTCTGGATCGACATTGCGATTAACAAATCGCACACCGCTGACCAAGGCTTTTGCCAACTTAAGTTTAAAGTCGGGAAATCCTGCGGCATTAAAGCGCTTACAAAAACGGTTGACGCTGGGCTCACTGACCTCGGCGGCCTTGGCCAATGTAGCAATGCTCGATCGAGTCGCACTGTCTGGGTCGGCGAGAATAACCCGCGCCACTTTGCTCTCAGACTTATTGAGATTAGGCAATTCGTCAGAAATAATATTGATCAAATTTTGTGAATGCATAGCTACAAACCCTTCAGCTGTTCGTCTTTATCCGTAATAACGGCGGTCAGTTTAAAGTTTTTGGACCTCAATGTCCGATTTCACCGGAGAAGTTGGTAAGAATATTTCATAGCAGACCTATCAGCCCCCTACAAACCCCATCCAAAACCCCACTAATACGTTCTTTTACCTACTTAATTAGGCTTACCATTGCCTAAAAATTCACAAAAGCCTATAATTTACGTAAGTTTACTACATATAAGGAAGTAGCATCATGTATAGAATCGCCATTAACGGTTTTGGTCGCATTGGCCGCAATATAGTCCGCGCCCTCTATGAACGCCCAGAACTTCGTGAGCAGATCCAAATCGTCGCGATCAATGATCTCGGTAGCCTCGAAATTAGCGCACACCTACTCCAGTTCGACACGGTTCACGGCCGCTTTAACCAGCAGGTTGAAGTGACAGACAATGCCATCGTCATTAATGGCGACGTGATCAACTGGTCTAGCGAACGCAATCCAACCGACCTGCCCTGGTCTGACTTAAACGTTGATTTGGTCTGTGAGTGCACCGGTGTATTCACTAGCCGTGAAAAAGCAGCCATGCATTTAGAAGCTGGCGCGAAGAAAGTTATCATCTCGGCACCTGGGGCTAACGTAGACGCCACTGTTGTCTATGGCGTCAACCACCAAATTCTGGATGGCTCTCAAGAGATTATTTCAAATGCCTCTTGCACCACTAACTGCCTGGCACCAATGGTTCAGCCTCTACAAGAGAGCATTGGTATCCTCAGTGGTTATATGACTACTGTTCATGCCTATACCAACGACCAGCAGCTCAGCGATGTATGCCACTCAGATGTCTACCGCTCCAGATCTGCCACTCAATCGATGATCCCCACCAAAACCGGCGCCGCAGTGGCAATCGGTCTGGTACTGCCTGAATTAGCAGGCAAGCTCGACGGCTTAGCGGTTCGTGTACCTACTATTAATGTATCACTGGTTGATCTGACCTTTAATGCCGGTCGCGAAACCAGCGCTGAAGAAGTCAATGAGCTGCTGCTTAAAGCGTCTCAAGGGGCACTTGGCTCAGTGCTCTGCTACAACGACAAACCACTGGTTTCTGTGGACTTTAATCACACACCTTTCTCCTGCAACTTTGACGCCACCCAGACTCGCGTCAACGGTTCACTGGTCAAGGTTATGGCCTGGTACGACAATGAGTGGGGCTTCTCCAACCGCATGCTCGATAACTCCTTAGTGCTACTGGCTAGCGCTGCGGAGCAAAAAGATGCCGCGTAGAACCAAAATTCTCGCCACACTGGGCCCTGCTACTCACGATGAAGCGGGTATACGCGGGCTAATTTTAGCCGGGGTCAATGTCTTCCGCTTAAACTTCTCTCACGGCAGCGCCGCCGAGCACTCCATGCGCGCCGCCATGATTCGCGAAATCGCTCTCGAACTGGAAATGCCCGTGGGTATTCTCTGCGATATGCAGGGACCGAAAATTCGTATCGGCAGCTTTCTCAACGATATGAAAATCGACCTGTTAGAAAATGATAGCTTTGTCCTCAACAGCCAGATAGATGTTGATTCAGGGGACCAGAATGGCGTGCATATCGACAGCGACCTGCTCAACGATATCGATGCCGGCGACACCCTATTGCTCGACGATGGCAAAATGACCTTTATCGTCGAATCACGCAACCCTCATTCAGTCACCTGCCGTGTTGTTCAGGGCGGTGTACTGTCGAGTAAAAAAGGCGTGAACAAATTCGGTGGCGGTCTCTCCGCTCCTGCGCTCACTGAGAAAGACAAGGCGGATATTAAAACCGCCGCGTCACTGAAGACCGATTATCTGGCCATCTCCTTTGTGCGTTCGAAAGAGGATATTGAAGAGACTCGCGAACTGCTGGTTGCAGCAGGTAGCGGTGCTCATATTATTGCCAAGATCGAACGCGCCGAAGCCATTACCGATGAATTTTTACCCGGTATTATCGCCAGCGCCGACGGCGTGATGGTTGCCCGCGGTGATCTCGGTGTCGAGATTGGCGACGCCAATCTAGTGGCGGTGCAGAAGCAGCTGATTGAAGCGGCCAACGCGGCCAACAAGGTTGTTATCACTGCCACTCAGATGATGGAATCGATGATTACCGCGTCGACCCCTACTCGCGCAGAAGTCTTCGATGTGGCCAATGCCGTACTCGACGGCACTGATGCGGTAATGCTCTCGGCAGAAACTGCAGTGGGCAAGTACCCTATTGAAACTGTGAAAGCTATGGTGCGAATTATTGACGGAGCAGAATTACACCCTCTCGCTCAGCGCTCCAAGCACAGAATTGATCAGACTTTTGCTAGCATCGATGAGTCTCTGGCACTGGCTGCCATGTATGTGGCTAACCATTTAGAAGGCGTTAAAGCGGTTATATGCATGACAGCAACTGGCTTTGCGCCATTGATCATGTCGCGCATTACCTCTTCCCTGCCGATTTATGCCATGGCGGAAAAGCTCGGCACCTGTGAGATCACGGCACTCTATAAAGGTGTGATACCCGTTCCCTTCCACGCGTCAGAGTTAGATCCATCCGAAGTTAATCACCGTGCAGTGGAAACTCTGCGCGCCCACAACGCCGTTTCCGATGGCGATCTGGTACTGATTACTAAAGGGGATTTTGTCAATGTACACGGCGGCACAAACACTTTAAAAATTGTTCGAGTTGGCGACGTTATTCAGTAGCCAGCAAGAAAAACCGTCTCTTCCAGGCCATGGATGGCCACTTAATATAGACTCCTCGTCTACGACTATAACCACCCTAGAAGACATAAAAAAGGGCCGGTTTCCCAGCCCTTTTAAACCTACTTTTAAAACCTTATCTAAGATTAAGCCATAGTTTCCGCTGTTGCCAATGCGGCCTTCGCCTGGGTGTTTTGTATGCCATTGTAGTAAGTAATGATGTCTACTGTGGGAGCAGCGGCAGTGGCTGCCAGAACCTGCGCCTGAGTCATACCCACTTCCAGCTGGGCATTATTAACATTCAGTTCAAGGTGTAAGTCACCAGCTTGCTTGTAGGCAGCAGCCCACTCAACGATGGCATCATCTATATCTGAGGCCACAGCGGTAAAGTTAGCCGTTCCTACATCGGTAACTGCAAGCTTGATATCATTGACGGCCAAGGCCACGTCAGACTCCAGAGCCTGCCATTCAGCCAGAATAGCTTGCAGATTGGTCTCGATATCGGTGGCTTCAGTAGACATGGCGGTAAAGTTTTTCGACAGAATCTGAAGCGCTGCAACATCAGCAGTCAGCCCTGTTATCTGACTTTCGTCGGATTTTATAAGATCGTTATCGGCCTTGATCTTAACGCCATCAATGGCAATAACGGCAGTCGCCGCAATCACTGCTGGGCCGAGTACAAACCATACCAAGGCACCTTCAGGGAAGGCTGCAATGGTGGCAACAATACCTAGAGTCAGAGCTATACCATCGACAATGGCCAGAGCCACTATAGAAGCAGTAAGGCTCTTGATCTCTGCTTTCAGGGTATCAATATCCGCATTGAGTTTGTCAATCTGCGCCTGGTCAGCCTTGGCATCTACCGCTGATTTAGTAGCAATAGTCTGTAGGTTGGCAGCCAGTGTTGGCAGCTCGTCTTTGAAGTTTTTAACCGCGGTCAGTGCACCACTGATAAAGGTCACCACCAGGCTCAATGTATTGTTTACATTGGTGAGATCAGTATTGAGTGTCTGCAATGCGGTTTTATTAGTCGGATCAGCTTCCAAGGTCATCGCCTGAGTTTTGGCATCGGCTAACAGCTGGCTAATGGTCGCGTTATAACTCTGAACTTCGTCGGGCACATTTAACAGTCGCGCCATAACGTTATTAACCCAAGTCAGCGCACCGGCATCGGCTGCTTCAAAAGCCTTTGTAAAGTCTGCCCAATCTGGCGGATTAGTACTGAGCGTTGGTAAATTTGATGATAAAACACTGGTGACTAAGGTGTTCACAGCCACAACGTTTTCTTTATAAGAAGTCTGCTTAACTGCCAGTGATAGCGCATTTTTACTAATTGCTAGTGCAAGATCCATAACGTTTTCCTTGTTTGTATTCTTATTTTTAGGGAGCTTCATATCGTTCGAAGCGCGGCAATCCTAATCCATATGGCAACATTAAAAACAGGAACAAACACTCATATTGCAGGTTAGATGACATTGATCAGAGGTAGCGCACAGAGCCGCTACAGAGAGGGTAAGGAGGAGATAAAATGACGCGTATATTGAGTATGAGATTTAAGCTATAGGGGATTTTTATACTTTTAGCTTGTTATGCTGGCCGTAAAACCTCAGTTAAATATCAAGAGCGGGATATAAGGCTCTCGACCAGCGAAGAGAGCTGCTCACTTAAAAGAATTACTGAGCCCAGTAAATCGATACCGGTGTTGACTGCTGCTGCAAAATCGCGCGAATCGGCAATTCCATTACATCATCTCCGGCATTCGCCTGAGTCAGTACCTGCTGCTTGCTGGCACCACTGATATGGATCACCAGAGACTCTGTGTTCAATAGTCGCGGCAAGGTCATACTCATGCGCTGATGAGGTGCATCCAGGGGTGTTACCGCAATACAGTCGGCGCCGGAGTGCATATCAAGACCGCGCTCCAAAGCCTCAGAACCGGGGAATAGTGAAGCAGTGTGGCCATCGTCCCCCATGCCCAAGATAACCACTGTAAAGCGATCAATAGCACTCAAGCGCTGCTGGCATTCCACTTCACCTTCGAGGGCATTTTCAGCACTATTTTTCAGCGCCAGATACTCGGCCTTGTGGGCTTCATTAATCAGCAGATTTTCACGCACTAGCTTTTCATTGCTCGCGGCATGGTCGGCATTGACCCAGCGCTCATCGGCCAGGGCAATGGTGACCTTGGACCAGTCGAGTTCAGACTGAGATAAAAGGTGAAAGAAACCCACCGGCGTGCGCCCGCCAGAGACTACCAGGGAGGCTTTGCCCTCAGCGGCTATAGCCGCTGCCAGTAGCCCGCTAACCTTGGCCGTAAGCGCGGCATCCAGGACTGAGGTATTTTCAAATTTAAATATCGACATAAGACTCGCCTTTTACCTTTCTACGATTTCAATCTTCTATTTTTAGCGTCGGTTTTAAGCTTCGTACCAACTACGCTGGTCTTTTTCCATCAACATATCGGCTTTCGATGGGCCCCAGGTTCCAGCGCTATACGCTTTGGTGCCAACCTTCTTGTCCGCCCATGAATCCAACAGCTGGTCACACCAGCGCCAGGAGGCTTCAATTTCATCACGACTGACAAACAGCCACTGATCACCTTTGATCACTTCCAAAAACAGTCGTTCGTAGGCATCGGCAATTCGCGACTCGCCAGAGGAATCAAAAAAGTCCAGATTCAACGTGCGCTTTTCGAGGCTAAGGCGCTCTTTAAGACTCTGCTTTTTCGAGAACATTTCCAGCTCAATACCCTCGTTTGGCTGCAGACGAATAATCAAGCGATTCTGTGCCTCACCATTTTTATCCGGGAAAATCGCGTGGGGAATTTCCTTATAGGTAATCACTACCTGAGTGACCTTATCCTGCATACGCTTGCCGGTCCGCAGGTAAAACGGCACTCCAGCCCAGCGCCAGTTGTCGATATAAGCTTTCAGAGCAACGAAGGTTTCGGTGTCATTGCTGCTGTCTTGACTGCCCTCTTCTTCCTTATAACCAACCACTGGCTCGCCAGAAATCCAGCCAGCGGAGTATTGTCCACGCACCGATTGCTCGAGAACATTTTCGCTATCAATAGGTTTTAGGGCGCGCAGTATCTTAACTTTCTCGGCGCGAATCTCATCTGCCTGCAATGAATTTGGCGGCTCCATGGCCACCATGCACAGCAGTTGCAGGAGGTGATTCTGAATCATATCCCGGAGCTGACCTACATTGTCATAGTAGCCCCAGCGGCCTTCGATACCGACGGTCTCAGCAACGGTGATCTGCACGTTGTCGACACAGGTATTGTCCCACTGGGAATTGATCATGCGGTTGGCAAATCTCAGGGCCAACAAATTCTGTACCGTCTCTTTACCTAAGTAGTGGTCAATGCGGTAGATATTGCGCTCATCGAAATGTGCGCCAACGGTGGCGTTCACTTCCCGCGAGCTATCGAAATCTTTACCGATCGGCTTTTCCAGCACAATGCGCGCTAAATCATCAACGCAGCCTGCCGTATCCAAGTGATTGCAGATAGCGCCGTACAAACTCGGTGGTGTCGCCAGATAATAGATCGCAGTGCGCTTCTCAACCAGCCACTCTTTGAGGGTCAAAAAATCTTTTTTGTGGGAGAAATCGACTTTCATATAGCTCAGACGACGACTGAATTTGCGCCAGGTGGCATCGTCCCAATCGGACTCGGGAATATGCTTTTTGAGATTTTCCTCAACCGTGGCAATAAACTCATTGCTACTGACATCTTGACGAGCCAAACCGGCAATGCGCACGCTGTCACCCAGCAGGCCAGCACGATCTAACTGATAGAGCGCGGGATATAGCTTGCGCTCAGAGAGGTCGCCCTTTGCACCAAAGAGTACCAAATCAATATTGTTGTTCATTATCAAGCTCCCATTTACAGCAACATTTGCAGCAGAAAATACAGTACAAGGCTGTGAATTATTATTTGTATAATTTACTGACCCAGCAGGCTGGCCTCGCGGGCCAACTGCTCAATTTCATCCCAGCGCTGATCGCGCACTAGCTGCGCAGGACAGATCCAAGAGCCGCCGACACATAGTACATTTGGCAGGGACAGATATTCCATTACATTGTGCAAACCAATTCCGCCGGTAGGGCAAATTCGTGCCTCGCTAAAGGGGCCGTACAACGACTTAATCATCGCCGAACCACCTGCGGCTTCAGCAGGAAAAAACTTAAAGTCCTGATAACCATGTTCCATGCAGCGCATCATTTCACTAGCCGAGGAGATACCCGGCAGCAAGCCGATGGAAGAGTCCGCAGCCGCGGCTAATAACTTTTCAGTACTGCCTGGAGAAACCATAAACTGGCAACCCAGATCTTCCGAGAGCTTTACCTGGTCAGCGGTGCATACAGTTCCAGTACCGACAATCGCGCCGGGAACCTGCTGCACAATCTGGCGAATACCCTCTTCCGCCGCTGCAGTTCTCAATGTCACTTCAAGTACATTCAAACCACCCGCAATAAGCGCTTTTGCCAGGGGCACAGCATCTTCTACACGATCGATAACAATTACAGGGATTACCGTATTACCGGCCAAAAGATCTCGCACTAGTTACTCCTTAAGTTTTTAATAAAGACGCTTTCTAATTAGATATTTGTAATTAAGCGTTCTGTAATTTTTTTGCCGCGCCCAACAACCCGAGGTTATTACGCGTGACTAAGTAGACCGGGATAGGCTCCAGGTAGGACGCAAAGCGGCCTTTATCTTCAAATTTGTCGCGAAAACCACTGTTGACAAAAAACTCACTGAATCGTGGCACCACACCACCGGCGATATAAATACCGCCCTTGGCACCCAGAGTCAGGGCCAAATTGCCCGCTGCTGCTCCCATGGATTCACAAAATGTATACAGCGCCGTAAGCGCCTGAGGATTGCTGTTATCCAGTGCTGCTGCCACTACATCCGGAGGCGTAGCCAATGTTGGAACCGTGCCTTCCATCTGGCAGATGGCATTGTAAATATTGACGATACCTTTCCCCGACAGCACACGTTCCAGTGAAACTCGCTTAAAGCTCTGACGCAGACAGGTCAAGACTTCCATCTGACGCTGACCCACAGGGGCAAAATCAGCATGACCGCCCTCGGTATCCAATACATGGTAGCCATCGCTATGGGAGATCAGTGCCGCCATGCCGAGACCAGTGCCCGCGCCTAAAATACCCACGGGCTTATGGGCCTGCGGTTCACCGCCACCAATCTTGATACAGTCATCTGCACCCAGTTCAGTGATACCGTGAGCCACGGCTTCAAAATCATTGATCACCACCAGTTGCTCGCAACCAAACCACTCAACCAAATGGGTCTTAGTAAACTCCCAGTGGCTATTGGTAAAAGAGATATGTTCCACATCAGCGGGACAGGCTACGGCCAGACAAACGCTCTGTGGCGCGCCGACAAAACCGGTAGCCAGGGCAATTTCAGCTCTCAGCTTAACAATCAGATCGCTAAACTGGGGATACTCTTCCACCGAGTGATAAAACTCGAATTCGCTCTCCAGCTGACCCTCACGCAGGGCCGCAAAGCGTGCATTGGTGCCACCTATATCGGCGACTAAATTCCAGCGTTGTTCAGTCATGGCTAGACGCCTCCAAACAGGAATGAAGCACCCTGCTCTGCATTGCTGATATTGCCGCGATTGACGGCGAAATATTCACGTCCACAACCGCGCTGACCGGCATCCGGTTGGGGTGACGCATCACGGGCTTCAAGCACCGCCATATCACCGATAAATTGCAACTCGCCGGTGACCGCATTAACACGGATCACATCACCATCCATTACCTTAGCCAACAAACCGCCATTGGCCGCCTCAGGTACCAAATGAATTGCCGCCGGTACCTTGCCCGATGCGCCAGACATACGGCCATCAGTAACCAGCGCCACCTTGTAGCCTTTATCTTGCAGAATCCCCAACATCGGGGTCAGCTTGTGCAGCTCTGGCATACCCAGCGCCTTGGGGCCCTGGAAGCGCACAACGACAACGCAGTCGCGATTTAGCTGGCCGGACTCAAACAGAGTAGCCAGATCATCCTGGGCTTCAATCACTACAGCCGGTGCTTCGACAATCTGATGTTCTGCGGCAACCGCAGACACCTTGATCACGCCGCGGCCGAGATTACCCTGCAAGAGTCGCAAGCCTCCCTCAGGAGAAAATGCCTTGTCCACTGTGGTCAGCACTTCAAGATCCAAAGGAATTATGGGTGACTCATGCCACACCACTTTGTCGTTATCCAAGAAAGCCTGCTGAGTGAAGTCGCCAAAGTCGGTGCCCCATGAGGTTTTGGCATCGGCGTGCATAAAGCCACCAGCCAACAGCTGACGGAACATGCAGCTAGTGCCGCCCGCCGCATGAAAATGGTTCACATCCGCATGACCGTTGGGATAGACCTTGGCCAGTAGTGGCACAGCCGCAGATAGCTCAGAGATATCATCCCAGTTAAGGATAATGCCTGCCGCTCGGGCGATGGCTACCAGATGCATGGTGTGATTGGTTGAGCCGCCAGAGGCTAAGAGTGCAATAGTGGCATTGACCATGGTGCGCTCGTCGACAATTTCACCCACCGGACGATAGTCATTACCCAGAGCGGTAATACGGGCCATTTGATGGCAGGTCTCAACAGTGAGCTTATCGCGCAATGGATTAGAGGGATTGACAAAAGAGCTGCCCGGCAGCTGCAAGCCCATGGCTTCAAGAACCACCTGATTACTGTTAGCAGTACCGTAAAAAGTACAGGTACCAGCACTGTGATAAGAATCAGACTCGGCCTGCAATAATTCTTCGCGATCAATTTTGCCTTCGGCAAATAGCTGACGAATGCGCTGCTTCTCTTTATTGGGTAAGCCTGACTCCATGGGACCGGCGGGAACAAATAGCGCTGGCAAATAGCCAAAGCTGAGTACGCCCATCAACAGTCCGGGAACAATCTTATCGCAGATACCCAGGGCCAATACGCCGTCAAACATCTGGTGAGACAGAGACATAGCCGTACACTGGGCGATCAAGTCGCGGCTCAGCAGACTCAGTTCCATACCGTCTTGACCCTGAGTGACACCGTCACACATCGCCGGAACACCGCCGGCAACCTGTGCCGTGCAGCCAATCTCGCGCATTGCCTGCTTGATCATATCCGGGTATTCCGCATAGGGCTGGTGGGCCGAAAGCATGTCATTGTAGGAGGTGACGATGGCAATATTACTGGCTTCCATCAGTCGCAAACTGTTCTTATCTTCTTCGCCGCAGGCAGCAAAACCATGGGCCAGATTGCCGCAACTTAACTTGCCGCGCTCGGGACGATTACTGTGATCTTCTGTGACTTGACGCAGATAATCAGCTCTCAGGCTGCTGCTGCGTTCGATGATACGCTGAGTGACTTCAGCAACTGTGGTATTTAACTGGACCATAGTGACTCCGCTCAAAAGCGGCTCCCTGTAGATTAGCTATGAATTGTAACAAAATTACGGAATTTAACCAGACTCAATGTATAATTCGGCCAATTATCGTAATTTTATTACATTAATAATTTGTTGCGGCAGCGCCGTTTTAAATAGGCTATTGTGCGACAACCTCCATATAGGATCGCATCGCTGACAGCATCAAAAGCGCTATTAGTGGGCGCCTAGTTTACGCCTTAGCCGACGCCAATTAAACGGCCTACACAGACTAATTAGACACAGGAACTCGGATAGATGACCTCCAGCAGTAAGACGCCAAATCAGTACCAGCCGACCAGTACCCCAGCCTGGAAAACACTTGAGCAGCAGGCGAAAAAAGCCGAGCAGCAAAATATCAGCGCGTTCTTCGATCAAAATCCCCAGCGCAGCAGCCAGATGTCAGTGCAGAGTGGCGAACTTTTCCTCGACTATTCAAAGAATCTGGTCAGCGATGAAACCTGGCAGGCACTCCTCGAGCTGGCGGCCCAGTCGCCACTGGAACAGCATCGTGCCGCGATGTTCTCTGGCGAAAAGATCAATACCACTGAAGGCCGTGCAGTGCTTCACGGCGCCCTGCGAGCTGAGATTGGCGATCAAACGATTGCCTCTGCCGCGGCAGAATCAGATCAGCGTGTTAGCCTGGTCAAACAGCAGCTTGCCGATGTCGAACTGGTCAGCGCGAAAATCCGCAGCGGTCAGTGGCTTGGCAGCACCGGCAAGGCGATTACCGATGTGATCAATATTGGTATTGGCGGTTCCGATCTGGGCCCCAAATTAGCCTGTAGCGCCCTGCAAGAATTTGCCCACCCGGATATCAAGCTGCACTTTATTTCCAATGTGGATGGCGCCGAGATTCTTACTACCTTAAAAAAGCTCAATCCAGAGACTACTCTGGTGGCTCTCGCCAGCAAGACCTTTACCACCCACGAGACACTGCTAAACGCCAAGACCGCGCGCAACTGGTTCGCCGAGACACTGGGGCTAGAGAATGCACAGTCCAGCAGTCACTTTGTCGGCCTGACTGCCAATCGTGCCAACGCATTGGCCTATGGCATCCCCGCTGATCAGATTTTGGAATTTGCTGAATGGGTAGGTGGGCGTTATTCACTCTGGTCTAGTATCGGCCTCTCTATTGCCATCTCCATTGGCTTTGAGAAGTTTGTCGAGATGCTGGCCGGTGCCCGGGAGATGGATCTGCATTTTCAACGGGCGCCACTGGCAGAGAATATGCCGGTGATTATGGCTCTGCTGGGTATCTGGTATAGCAACTTCCTCGATGCCCAATCCAATGCCGTGATCCCCTACTGCGAACGCCTACTACTATTACCCTCTTACTTGCAGCAGCTGGATATGGAGAGCAACGGTAAGTCCACCACTCTCGATGGCGAGTCAATTGATTATCAGACCGGCGCTATTCTCTGGGGCCAGACCGGCACCAATGGTCAGCATGCCTTTTTCCAGCTGCTGCATCAGGGCACCCGTATGGTACCCATCGATTTTGTTGCCGCGGCTGTGGATAATTTAAGCAATGAAGAACATCACCGGGTCTTGCTGGGCAATATGCTGGCTCAGGCATCAGCATTGATGTGTGGCCAAGAGGCCCCTGAAGGGGAAGCTTATCGCTACTACCCCGGCAACAAGCCCTCCAATGTGCTGCTGCTGGATCAGCTATCGCCAAAGAATTTTGGTGCACTGATCGCACTCTATGAGCACAAGGTATTTGTTCAGGGCAGTATTTGGAATATTAATTCGTTTGATCAGTGGGGAGTCGAGTTGGGCAAGAAGATGGCCAATCAGTTGTTAGCTTCGGATTCTGACGTTCAGGCGGAGTTAGACCCTTCGACTACGGCTCTGTTTGCCCATATTAAGCAGTGCCAAAAATAGCAGTTAAAAGTTGAGCTGCGCTAGATACGCAGCTCTTTTGGCAGCGAGAAGGTGACATTTTCAATCACGCCGCTCAGTTCTTGAGGGGCGTTGGCACCCAGTTCCACCAACCGCGCAATCACATCTCGCACCAATACATCCGGTGCCGATGCACCGGCGGTAATACCAATAGCCTTGCTCTGCTTCAGCCATTCGGTGTCTATATCTTCAGGGCCATCAATGAGATAAGCGGTGCAACCACAGCGCTCCGCCAACTCACGGAGGCGATTGGAGTTGGAACTGGCAACCGAACCCACCACCAGAATCAAATCAGACTCTATAGCCAACTGCTTAACTGCATCCTGACGGTTTTGCGTGGCGTAACAGATATCGTCTTTGCGCGGCCCTTCAATAGCCGGAAATTTCTGCCGCAGTGCATCTATCACTTTCGCCGTATCATCCATAGAGAGTGTGGTCTGAGTGACAAAAGCTAGCCTCGAGGGATCTTTCACTTCAAGCTTGGCCACATCGCTCTCGTCTTCCACTAGATAGATCTTGCCGCCCTGGGAATAGTCATACTGACCCATGGTGCCTTCCACTTCGGGATGACCGGCGTGGCCAATCAATACCGACTCCATACCCTCTAGACTAAACTTGGCCACTTCCATATGCACCTTGGTGACCAGGGGGCAGGTGGCATCAAACACTTTGAGGCTGCGGCGGCGGGCTTCTTCTTGCACCGCTAAGGAAACACCGTGGGCGCTAAAGATAACGATCACATCATCGGGGATTTCATCCAGCTCATCGACAAACACCGCACCGCGGTTGCGCAGATCATCCACAACAAATTTATTGTGTACCACTTCGTGACGCACATAGATCGGCGCACCAAAGACTTCTAGAGCGCGATTAACAATATCAATGGCACGGTCAACACCGGCGCAAAAGCCCCGTGGATTAGCCAGTTTGATATCCATTAGTGCAGGTTCTCCGGGACTACGCCGAGAATTTTCACCTGAAAGACAATATTCTTACCCGCCAGTGGATGGTTAAAATCCACCATCACTTCGCCGTCGACTATATCGGTAATAACCCCTGGCAGCTCACCGTCGCCGTTCTGAAACGAAAACATGGCACCGATTTCGATTTCCAATGCGTCAAAGTTATCCATGGCCACAGCCTGAACATTTTGCTCGTTGTGCTGGCCAAAGGCTTTTTCTGGTGGCACCAGAAATTCCTGGGCATCAGTGGCTCTCAAGCCAAACAATGTCTCTTCAAAACCGGGTAAAAGACTGCCATCGCCAATTGAGAAAGTCGCTGGCTTGCCTTCAAAATTCGAATCCACTACTGCGCCATCCTCTAGTGCTAGGGAAAAATGCAGCGTAACGGTGGTGCCTGTATCTATGGGTATACTCATATCTAAAGCTCTTCAGGATGTTTAAAAATATTCAACTCAATTAATCTAACGACTTCTTATCTGCGTTCACCGCTGTCGCGTCGGATGAATCATCGGTCTCGTCTGACTGCTGAAAAAACAGCCCATCAACAATAATCAATACGGCGCCAACAGAGATTGCCATATCCGCCACATTAAACGCGGCAAAGTGCCAGTTGGCCCAATGAAAATCGAGAAAATCCACCACATACCCGAGAGTTAATCGATCGTAGAGATTGCCCAGTGCGCCACCCAGAATCAATGACAGGGCCAATGCTTCAAGTACGCGCTGACGAGGCAAACGGGTCAGCCACACAGCAATAATCAAACTCACAACAATAGAGATACCACTGAACAGCCAGCGCTGCCAGCCACCGGCATCGCTGAGAAAGCTAAAGGCAGCCCCCTCATTGTGAGCCCGCACCAGATTAAAGATGCCATTCACATAGAGACTCTGGCCGAGACTAAACTCCGCCATAATCCACAGTTTGGTCAGCTGATCCAACAGCAGTATGGTTGCCGCAAGGGCAAACCATTTTAGCCAGGGCAGTGTTTTAGCTTGCAGCTTGTTATGCATAGTGGCGCGTCTCACCCGTATCAGAGAGGTTAGTCACACAGCGACCACAGATTTCCGGGTGCTCTGCATGGTTACCAACATCGTCAATAAAGTGCCAGCAACGCACACATTTCTCGGCGCTAGATCGCTGCAAACCGACTTTTAAACCATCCAGCATAGACGCATTGGCATCGGCACCCTCTTCCAGAGGCAGCAAGGTGGCCTTGGAGGTGATGGTGACAAAGCGCAGCTCATCACCCAGCTTGGCCAATGATTGGTACAATTCAGGTTCAGCATAAAGCTGAATATCCGCACCCAGAGAGCCTTTGACCACACCCTGATTACGCTGATCTTCAATCACTTTATTGATCGCTTCTTTGGCCTGCATAATCGCAGCCCAGTCAGCGGCGCTAATTTCATCGCCGCCAGACAGACGCGGTAGCGAATACCACTCGGCAATAAACACAGAGGACTCACGCTCACCGGGCATAAAGCCCCAGAGTTCACTGGCGGTAAAGCTCAAAATCGGCGCGATCCAGCGGGTAAAGGCTTCGGCAATATGGTGCAGCGCAGTCTGTGCGGAACGGCGCGACAGGCTATTTTCTGGGCAGGTATAGATGCGATCTTTAATAATATCCAGATAGAAGCCACCCATATCCCGGACACAAAAATTGTGCAGCTTTTGATAGATCAGGTGAAACTGAAACTCATCATAGGCAGTAATAATTTCTTCCTGGAGCCCGGCTGCGCAATCCACCGCCCAGCGATCCAGAGCCAGCATATCCTCGTGGGCAACCCCATGTTCGGTGAGCTCGAAGCCATCAATATTGGAGAGGAAATAACGTGCGGTATTGCGAATCCGACGATAGGAATCACCGGCGCGACTCAAAATTTCATCGGAAACCGTCATCTCGCTGCTAAAGTCAGCCGAGGCAATCCACAGACGCAGCACATCAGCGCCCATTTCATTGATGACTTTTTGCGGGGAAATCACATTGCCTATGGACTTGGACATCTTGCGACCGTGTTCATCCACGGTAAAGCCATGGGTCAGCACCGCCTTGTAAGGGGCTGTGCCATTGATTGCGATAGCGGTCTTGAGTGACGACTGGAACCAACCACGGTGTTGATCTGAGCCCTCCAGATAGAGGTCTGCCGGGTAGCGCAGCTCTTGCCGAGCATTGATCACGGATTCGTGGGTGACACCAGAGTCAAACCACACATCCAAGGTGTCAGTGACTTTTTGGTAATCGGCGATATCCTCGCCAATCAGCTCGGCAGCTTCAAGTTCAAACCAGGCTTCAATGCCCTGTTCTTCAACACGCAGGGCAACCTGTTCGATTAATTGTGGCGTATTCGGGTGCAGCTCACCGCTCTGCTTGTGGACAAACAATGCGATTGGAACGCCCCAAGTGCGCTGACGGGAGATACACCAGTCCGGGCTATTGTCGAGCATGCCTTCGATACGCGCCTGACCCCAATCCGGGTGCCAGCTAACATCTTTGACCGCGGCCTTGGCCTTGGCCAACAAGCCGTTTTTATCCATGGAGATAAACCACTGAGGAGTGGCGCGATAAATCAATGGGGTTTTGGTGCGCCAGCAGTGGGCATAGCTGTGAACAAATTGGCCGCAGCTCATTAGACGTTTGTGCTCACGCAGAACCTCCAGAACTGAGTCATCCACCTTGTACACATGCTGGCCAGCAAATAGTTCGACATCATCGGCGAACAGGCCGTTATCCAAAATATAATTTAATGTGCCAATACCATATTGCTTGGCGACGACAAAATCTTCCATACCGTGATCTGGGGCTGTGTGGACACAGCCAGTACCGGCATCGGTAGTCACATGCTCGCCAAGTAATACTGGAATAGCACGGTCGTAGAACGGATGACGGGCAACAATGTTTTCCAACTCTTGACCCTGACAGCTCGCAAGCTGCTGATAGTCTTCTATCTCTAGCCGCTGCATCACTGACTCCAGCAACAGCTCTGAACAGATCAGGCGCTGGGGGCCATTTTCGCCATTGATTTGCACTAACAGATAGTCAACATCGGCACCCACAGAAATCGCCTGACTGCTGGGCAGAGTCCAAGGGGTGGTGGTCCAGATCAACATACTGATCTCGCCGTCACCTGGCAGACCGCCAAATGCAGCAGAGACTTTATCCAACTGCGCGGCATCGGTTACGGCATAGGCGACGTCGATGGTGTAAGAGGTTTTATCCTGGTATTCCACTTCTGCTTCAGCCAGAGCTGAACCACCCACAACACTCCAGTAGACCGGCTTGTAGCCTTTCACCAGATGGCCGTTGGCGGCAATTTTACCCAGTGCGCGAATGGTGTCCGCTTCCACCTGATAGTTCATGGTCAGGTAGGGACGTTCCCAGTCGCCAAAGATACCGAGACGAACAAAGCCCTGACGCTGGCCATCGACCTGCTTCATGGCATATTCGCGACACTTTTTGCGGAAGGTGGAGTACTCGACTTTGACCCCGGCCTTGCCAATCTTCTTTTCCACATTGTGTTCAATGGGCAGACCGTGACAGTCCCAACCGGGGATATAGGGGGCATCATAGCCGCTCATGGTGCGCGCTTTAACGATAATATCTTTAAGGGTTTTATTCACCGCATGGCCCAGGTGAATCTCGCCGTTGGCGTAGGGAGGACCATCGTGAAGAATATACTGTTCGCGGCCGGCACGGGCCTCACGAATCTGCTGATAGAGATTGCTGTCCTGCCATTCTTTTAACATTCCCGGTTCCCGCTGGGCCAGATTGGCGCGCATGGGGAAAGCGGTCTTGGGCAGGTTTAGTGTTGCTTTGTAATCAGTCATTAGTCTCTTTGTTTGACCACAGTGGTCAACCCTATATCAGTTTATTGTTTGTAAAACGCCTAACCTAGACGCCTATATGCCAGCCTGCAACAACCACTGGCGAATCTTTTTCACATCCCCAGCAATTGTCGCCACCAGTGCCTCGACACTGGTAAATTTTTCTTCCTCACGAATCTTGTGCAAGAACTCCACGGCAATTCGCTGACCGTAAAGATCACCGGCAAAATCTAACAGATGCACTTCTAAAATCGGTTTTACCAAATCCCCCACTGTCGGTCGCAAACCGACATTGGCAGCCCCGCAATAGAGGGTTCCAGCAACATTTACTCGCACCGCAAAGACACCGGATAAGGGCGCGCTAAAACGGTTTAACTGCACGTTAGCAGTGGGAAAGCCTAGTTCACGTCCGAGCTGTTGGCCATAGCCAACCACTCCACTAATGGCAAAGGGTCGTCCGAGCAACTCGGCAGCGCGGGTAAAAGCCGCCTGCTCAACCACTTCACGGATCAATGTACTGCTAACTCTGCGTCCATCGGTCTCTACAGTCGCAGTGTCCTGCACCTCAAAGCCATGGCGTTTGCCCTGCTCGTTCAACAGGGCAAAGTCGCCGCTGCGATCACAGCCAAAGCGAAAGTCATCGCCGACGATTAAATGCTTTACCGCCAATCCGCGAACCAAGACCTGCTCGACAAAATCCACTGCCGAAAGGTTGCGCAATTGACGATTGAACTGTAGGCAGACCACTCGATCTACACCCAGTGACAACAGTGTTTCAATCTTTTCACGCAATCGCATCAGCCGCGCCGGAGCCCGCTCAGCGGAAAAATACTCTCTAGGTTGAGGCTCAAAGGTCATCGCCACCGAAGGTATCTGCAAACGCTGAGACGCCTCTTTTACCTGGCGCAAAATCGCCTGATGGCCAATATGCACGCCATCGAAAGACCCGATGGTGACCACCGATTTTTCGTCTGGGGAATGCAGGTTGTGCAAACCGCGAACAAAGGTCATTTTGGCGTCGGGCACAGGCGAGGTTTTCACTGTTTAAAATAGCCGTCGAGTATACCTAGCAAAGGCCAGAAAGGTAAGGCGCCACAGGCAATTAAGCCCCCCTGCCAAGACTAAATAAACGGCGATCTAAACTGCTGTCTAAACAGCTATCTAAAGCACACCAATTTAATCCTTCGAGGTGGTGGCTTTGGTCGGCCCTTTTAGATCACTGAGACGCATACCGCCAAACCCTAGAACGGCAATATAAACACCAAAGCCGCCGAGGCAGATACAGGCAATGGCGCTGCTGCGCTGCCACCAGCCAAGCTGTTGCCAGACGCTGGTATCGAATGCATCGAACTGACCACCGAGCCAGATCAGAGTCGCGACCATCAGTATTACCGCCAACAGCAGAGTTAGCATAAAGCGCAACCAGGCGCGACCGGGAAGATAGATAGCCTTGCTGCGCAGAGCCAAAAACAATAGCAGCGCATTTAAGAAGGCCGACAAGGAGGTTGCCAGCGCCAAGCCAACATGACCCACCTGCCAATAAAAATGCAGCGGAATTACCAGGATTAAGTTAAGCAGCATATTGGAAACCATGGCAATCACGCCGATACGCACCGGCGTGCGCATATCCTGACGGGCAAAAAAGCCCGGCGCCAACACTTTGATTAACATAAAGGCGATCAGTCCCAGAGAGTAGGCCCGAAGGCTCAGGGATGCCATAGACATATCCCGCGGAGTCATCACCTCGCCGTAGAGAAATAGCGTAGCCAGAATCGGCTCAGCTAAGAGCATCAAAGCCGCGGCAGCTGGCACGGCAATCAGTAACACCATACGCAGGGCCCAATCGAGAGTCTGGGAATAAGCTTCCACTGAACTGGCGGCATGATGGCGCGATAGATTCGGCAGTATCACCGTGGCAATGGCCACCGCAAACACCCCCAGAGGCAGCTCCGAGAGTCGGTCGGAGTAATACAGCCAGGAGACACTGCCGGTGGGTAAAAAGGTTGCCAACATAGTGTCGAGCATCAAATTGATCTGGCTTACGGATACTCCAAAGATTGCTGGGCCCATCAATCTAAGTATTTTCCTCACCCCGGAATGACGCCAATCAACAGTGGGCACCGGCAGCATATGAATGCGCGCCAAAAACGGCAGCTGAAAACAAAACTGAATCACACCGGCGGCAAGTACACCCCAGGCCAGAGCGTAGGTCGGCTGATCAAACCAGGGCGCCGCAATAAGAGCGGCAAATATCAAGGAAAGGTTGAGCAGCACCGGGGTAAAAGCGGGAACCGCAAAACGGTCATAGCTATTCAAGATGCCACCGGCGACACCGGTCATTGAGATAAACAGTAGATAGGGGAAGGTAATGCGCAGCATTTCGGCGGTGGCATTAAACTTAAACGGATCGTTGAGATACCACTTTGGCGCAAACAGCGCGGCAAAAAACGGCGCGGCAACCACAATCACCAGGGTTAATATCAGCAGCGCCATACCCAGGGTGCCGAATACTCGATTGACTAATTCCTTGAGTGCCGCCTGACTGCCGTTTTGGCGATACTCCCCGAGCACCGGAACAAAGGCTTGAGCAAAAGCACCCTCAGCAAATAGACGACGAAAAAAGTTGGGAATCTTAAAGGCGACAAAAAACACATCGGCCAGAGCTTCGGCACCAATCACCCGTGCAAAGATAATATCCCGCGCCAGCCCGAGAACTCGCGACAGCATGGTAAAAAAGCTGACCACGCCACTGGAACGCAGCAGCCCACCATCGGCCTTCACTTTCGCAGGCGACGGCTGTGGTGGATGATTGCTGGGCTTCTGATTCAATTTTTACTCGATTGACAGGTGCTTTTCACAGCAGTTTAACGACCTCCAAGCCCATCTCCAAGTGAATACTGAAAAGCTGTGCAAGCTAGCTTGACGCTTCAGGCTTCTCTGACAGTACAAAGTAATTATATTGCTTCGACAATTGGGTTGAATGTAACTTATAAAACCTGTATATTTCCGCGCCTTCAGTGAGACCAATTAAGAGGAGTACAACAAGTGGCAAATTCAGTACAAGCTAAGAAACGCGCACGCCAGAACGAGAAACGCCGACAGCACAATGCCAGCTTGCGCTCTATGGTTCGCACCTATTTGAAAAAAGTTGATGCAGCTATTGATAGCGGCGTTCAGGCTGATGCTCAGCAGGCTTACACCGCTGCAGTGCCAGTTCTAGACCGTATGGCCGACAAAGGCATTCTGCACAAGAATAAAGCTGCTCGTCATAAGAGCCGCCTAAACGCTAAAGTTAAGGCGCTTGGTTAATAGTTGTTTTATTAGTCAGCAGTAAAAGAACCGGCTCTGGCCGGTTTTTTTATGCCTGGAATTTACTCTCTCGACAAAACAATCGGCACAAAAAACCCCGCCGATTGGCGGGGTTTTTATTAACACTTAAACTCAACTTCTAAAGCTGATTCAGCGCCGTAGTCATATCAACAACCGCCTTCTTGCCATCGCCGTAGACCATTAACGTATGATCCATTGCGAACAGCGGATTGGGCAGACCGGCAAAACCGGGGCTCAATGAACGCTTGATCACTACCACCGTCTTGGCTTTATCAACATTGAGAATGGGCATGCCGTAGATCGGGCTACCTTCAACATCGCGGGCCATAGGATTGGTCACATCGTTGGCACCGATCACAATCACCACATCAGTGTCTTCGAAGGTGGGATTGATTCTGTCCATCTCAACAAGGTTGTCGTAAGGCACCTCAGCTTCCGCCAACAGCACATTCATATGGCCAGGCATACGCCCTGCCACCGGATGAATACCGTATTGGACCTCGGCACCCTTGGCTTCAATGGCGTCAGCCAGCTCGCGTACCGCATGTTGCGCCTGCGCCATGGCCATGCCATAACCGGGCACTATAACCACGCGCTGAGCGTTCTCGAGCAGCATAGCCACTTCGTCGGGCTGAGCACTGGTAACCTTACCGGCATAAACTTCATCGGCATCAATAATCTCGCCACTGGCGGCCATTTTGCCAAACAGGACATTGGCCAGAGAGCGGTTCATGGCGACACACATAATGCGCGTCAGAATCAGTCCCGAGGTTCCTACCAGTGAACCGGCAATAATCAATACCGTGTTGCCGAGAATAAAACCCGCGAAAGCCGCTGCGATACCCGAGTAGGAATTCAGCAGTGCAATTACTACCGGCATGTCAGCGCCACCAATTGGCATCACTAAGAACAGACCTAACAGCAGCGCCAGAACAACCACAGCGACCATAGCAGCAACATTGCCTGGATTGACCACAACCAGTGCCACAGCAACCAGCGCAGCTATAACAAATAGCGCGTTGCCCACTGGACCTCCGGGGAGACCGTAGCTTTTCTTCATCAACTCTTGCAGCTTGGCGAATGCCACCAGGCTACCGGTCAACGTCAGAGCACCGATCAATACCGTCATACCAATGGCGACCAAAGCAATAGTGCCCTCAGGTCCAGGACCAAAAGCACTGCTATCGGCAACAACAGGATTCAACAGCTCGGCAAAGGAGGCCGGCGTAGTTCCCAGCTTAGTGTAATACTCAGCCAGGGCGATAGTCAGTGAAGCACCACCACCAAAACCATTGAGCAGAGCCACCATCTGTGGCATCGAGGTCATCTGAATACGCAGGGCCATAATGCTACCCACTATGGAACCCACCACTACACCGGCGATCACATAGGTGTAATCGATGGTATTCATATTAAGCAGCGTAACGACCACGGCAATTAACATTCCCAAGGCCGAAAGTATATTGCCGCGCACGGCAGTTTTCGGTTTGGTCAGTCCTTTAATACCGAGAATAAACAGCACACCGGCAATCAAATAGATAAAATTTACGAGATTCTCATTCATCGCTTACTTCCTCTTAAACATGGCAAGCATGCGATTAGTCACAAGGTAACCACCAATAACATTGATGGTCGCCAACGTCACAGCGATAAAGCCCAGTACATTCACCATCATCGGCGAACCGTCATTGCCCGCGGCCAGTAGAGCACCCACTAAGGTAATACCTGAAACCGCATTGGTTCCAGACATCAATGGCGTGTGCAGTGTCGGTGGCACTTTGGTAATTAGCTCAACACCGAGAAATAACGACAGCACAAACAGTGCTAATAACAGAATTAAAATATCCATTGGTTTTACTCCCCTTGCTTTTCTTGTTCTGGTGCATTGAGTTCTGGCAGTCCCAGCAGCTTGCGCATATGCGGATGTGGAATCTCTCCCTGGTGGGCAACAACCGTACCTGCAACAATCTCATCATTAAAATCGAGGTTGAGGTTGCCCTCTTCGTCGAGAATTAACTCCAGTAATGTCTCCATGTTTTTGCCGTACATCTGACTGGCGTGATAAGCCAATTCGGATGGCACGTTCTCGGGACCCAAAATAGTCACGCCATGGGCGACAACGGTTTTACCCTGTTCGGTAAGGTCGCAATTGCCTCCCCGCTCCGCCGCCAGATCAACAATCACTGAACCGGGCTTCATGGCTTTCACCATATCTTCGGTCACCAGAATCGGCGACTTGGCACCGGGGATCGCTGCCGTAGTAATAATAATATCCTGCTCGGCCACCACCGCAGTCATCAGCTCCCGTTGACGCTTGAGAAAGTCCTCGCCCTGGGCTTTGGCGTAACCACCAGCACCCTCAGACTCACCAGTATCCAGATCCAACTCAACTGGCTTGGCGCCGACCGAGATAATCTGTTCCCGAGCCGCGGGACGTACATCGTAGGCTTCAACCACAGCGCCAAGTCGCTTGGCGGTGGCGCAGGCCTGAAGACCGGCAACACCTACACCCATAATCAATACTCGCGCTGGCTGCAAGGTGCCCGCGGCGGTCATCAACATGGGGAATATTCGCGGAGCAGCAGAGGCGCCCATCAACACGGCTTTATAACCGGCCAATGTGGCCATGGATGAAAGTACATCCATGCTCTGTGCTCGACTGATCCGCGGTACCAGCTCCAGGGCAATGGCTGTGGCGCCTTTATCTGCCACGGCTTGGGCAGCCTGGGGTGAGGCCAGTGGATCCATCATGCCAATCACCATCTGTCCACTGCGTAGACTGGCGAGATCCGCTTCACTGTTTTCGTTGTTTGAGCCAAAGGATTGAACCTGCAAAATAATATCAGCCTGGGCAAATATCTCTGCACGATCACTGCTAAGGGTTGCTCCAGCCTCTGTATATAGCTTATCTGGATAACCTGCAGCATCTCCTGCGTTTGTTTGAAAAAGCACCTTGACGCCTTTGTCAGTCAGAGACTGGACATTGGCAGGGGACATGGCGACTCGTTTTTCAGCGGTTTTAATTTCCGCGGGAATTCCGATTATCACTCAATTCTCCTTGTTGTTATAAGAAAGGTTTGACTACTTAAAGAGCCGTTATAGTAGCAAAGATCACCGCCTATAATTACCTGTATAGCCATTATTAGGTAAAGCTATGCAGATAGACTGGTTACGAGAAAGGCTTTAGAGCAAAAAAGAAATTGTAGATCAAGCTAGTTCAGGGCAGAGCAAACTATGTCTAGCTGATCTCATCTGGGAAAGAGCTCAAAAAAACAGTCTAAAAATTTAGGATACTCGCGAAACCGCAAAATCAGCTAAACCGGCCAGCACGATTTTTAGCTCACTGTCTGGCAGCTGGGCCAAAGACTGCTTGGCCAGTTCGGCCTGCCGTTGAGCCTGGGCAACAGAGTAATCTAAACTCGATGACTGACGAACTGCCGCAAGAATTTTTTCGAAATGTTCCGCGCTCTTACTCTCAATCGCCGAGCAAATTAACTGCTTCTGCTCTTCATCGAGATGATCGCGCGCATGAATCAGTGGCAGAGTCATTTTCCCCTCAGCCAGATCATCACCGACATTCTTACCGGTCTCTTCGCTGTCACCCTGATAGTCCAGGACATCATCGGCGACCTGAAAAGCCAGCCCAAGATGTTTTCCGTAGGCGGCCATTGCATCGCTAATAACCGTATCACTATCGAGATTACCGCTTTCCTTGGCCGCCAACATGGCACCAATACGACCCGCGGCTTCAAATAACTTCGCGGTCTTGCGATAAATAACTTCGTAATAGGTCGCTTCGTCGATTGCCGAGTTGCCGGCATTGCCCATCTGCTGAACTTCACCTTCAGAGATAACATTGGTGGCATCGGCAATAACGCCCATAATCGGCATATCACCCACACTGACCAGCATTTGAAAAGCACGGGAATAGATAAAATCCCCCACCAGCACACTGGGCGCGTTGCCCCACTGGTTGTTGGCGGTCTCTCGCCCCCGGCGCAGCGCCGAGACATCCACCACATCATCATGTAACAGCGTGGCCGTGTGAATAAACTCAATCACTGCCGCCATGGTCAGATGTTGCTTGCCTTTATAACCATTGGCCAAGGCGCTCAAGAGCACGACTACCGGACGCAAGCGCTTGCCACCGGAGCCCACAATATAGTGGCCGATATTCTCTACCAATCCGACGTTGGAGTGGAGATTGGCAACAATCAGATCGTTGACGGCTGAGAAGTCGCTTTCAACAGCTTTGTGAAATGGCAGCATGAAGGCTTTAAAGTCGAGGTTATGAGACACGGCGCATGCTAGGGAGCTACCGCTAAACTGTCAACCGAAAATAGATTTGATGACCAAAAAGCATGACCAATCCGTCCTGTTTTTAGGTCAAACAGGCGCTAAAAGTTGCCGCTAAAGCCAGAACTGGTTACGATGCACGCCTTTCTGGCTTATCGTAAAGGATCCTATGTCATTCCAACCCCAGTCATCTTACAACCGTGAAGAAATCCTCGCCTGCTCTCGTGGCGAACTGTTTGGCCCAGGCAATGCAAGACTGCCAGCCCCCAATATGCTGATGGCTGACCGCATTGTTGAAATCAACAATACCGGCGGCGTGGCCGGCAAAGGTCAAATCATTGCCGAACTCGACATCAACCCTGACCTCTGGTTCTTCGGCTGTCATTTCGAAGGCGATCCAGTAATGCCCGGCTGTCTCGGTCTCGACGCCCTCTGGCAGTTAGTCGGTTTCTTCTTAGTCTGGAATGGCAACAGCGGCCGCGGTCGCGCTCTAGGTGCGGGCGAAGTGAAGTTTTTTGGCCAGGTATTGCCTACCGCCAAGAAAGTCACCTACAAACTCGAACTGACTCGCCTGATTCAGCGCAAGCTAGTCATGGGTATTGCCAATGGTTCAGTTGAAGTAGATGGACGTGAAATCTACTCTGCCAAAGACTTAAAAGTCGGTCTCTTCGAAAGCACAGATCACTTCTAACTCTAAATTGATTCAACTTCTAATCGCAGCCATTTTGCACTCGATTAAGTGCACCACTAAACGTCACACTAAATATCCAATTCAAGAGGATCACCGATGAAACGTGCAGTAATTACGGGACTTGGTATTGTTTCATGTCTGGGCAATGATAAAGAAAGCGTCGCTCATTCGTTAAAAGAAGGGATCTCGGGTATTCGCCGTCGCGAAGACTTCGCCGAAATGGGTCTGCGCTGCAATGTTGGCGCGGTATTAGACATAGATCCCAAAGAGCATATTGACCGCAAGATTTTGCGCTTTATGGGCCCCTCTGCATCCTACGCCTACATTGCCACAGATCGCGCCATTGCCGATGCAGGCCTAACCCCTGAGATGGTTTCCAACCACCGCACTGGCCTTGTAATGGGTTCAGGCGGCGTGTCTGGTGAAATGTTTACCGAATCTATAGATGTGATGCGCGATCGCGGTATCAAACGTGCCGGCCCCTATAGAGTCACACAGATTATGGCCAGCACCGTCTCTGCCTGTGTTGCCACACCGTTTGAAATCAAGGGCGTCAACTACTCCATCGCCTCTGCCTGCGCCACCAGCGCTCACTGTATCGGCCACGCCGTCGAGTTGATTCAACTGGGCAAGCAAGATGTGTTGCTGGCCGGTGGTTCCGAGGACATGCATTGGTCTATGGCAGGCATGTTCGACGCCATGGGTGCTCTGACCAGCAAATACAACGACACACCTGAGATTGCCTCACGTGCCTACGACGCAAACCGCGATGGCTTTGCTCCAGGTTTGGGTGCCGGGACCGTGGTCGTGGAAGAGCTTGAGCACGCGCTGGCTCGCGGCGCCAACATTATTTGTGAAGTGACCGGTTACGGCGCAACGTCCGATGGTGCCGATATGGTCTCCCCTTCAGGCGAAGGCGCTGAGCGCTGCATGAAGATGGCCATGGAAACCGCCAAAGGTCCAATCGACTACATCAATACTCACGGCACCAGCACGCCGGTAGGCGATGTGGCTGAACTGGGTGCGATTCGTAACACCTTCCCTGAGAACTGCCCGGATATCAGCTCAACTAAATCACTCTCTGGCCACAGCCTAGGTGCTGCAGGCGTTCACGAAGCGATTTACTGCATGCTGATGATGCAGAATGACTTTGTCGCTGGCTCTGCCCATATTGATGAGCTCGACGAGCACGCTGCAGGTCTGCCAATCTTATTGGAAACCAAAGAGAAGACGCTAAATTGCATCATGTCCAACAGCTTCGGTTTCGGCGGCACCAACGCCACACTGATTATGGAACGCTACACTGGCTGATTTTTGTCATTGTGCGAAGAAGGCGGCCTCGGTCGCCTTTTTTGTGTCCATAACTTTCACCCCCCCCTTGCCAGACTCCACAACAGACTTATCTCGAGTATCTGCTCTTGGGGTTTCAATTACCTTAAATTACGCCGAAAAATTCAAATGGCATAGGGTCAATTGCACAGAGATGTGCAATTGAGCGACGTCAGGCAGGGACGCCTGTCGGCGCGACCCGTAATGGCATTTTAATTCGAGGGAAGCCGCAGGCCGTGATTTTGGGTAAGTGAAACCCCAAGAGCAGATGCGGGTGCCACTATCTAAAAGGCCTCATCGAAAAGAGTCTGTTGCGGGGACTGACAAAACATAAAAATAGCAGGCACAAAAAAGGGAGCTGATTTAACAGCTCCCTATTCGAAGGACCTAGCAGCAAATTACAACGCCGCTAAAATCGCCTCAGCACTTGAAGCTTCCAGCGCACCAGCATCAACATTCAGCAAGCTCACTACACCGTCATCGACGATCATAGCGAAACGCTGACTGCGCGTGCCCATACCGAAACCACTGCCGTCCAATACCAGACCCAAAGCTTCAGTAAACGTCGCATTGCCATCGGCCAACATCATCAGATGCTCAGCATTGGCAGACTTGCCCCAAGCGTCCATGACAAATACATCGTTCACCGACATGCAGGCTACTGTATCAACGCCCTTGGCTTTAATGTCGTCAACATGAACAACAAAACCCGGCAGGTGAGCAGCGGAACAGGTCGGTGTAAACGCACCGGGAACAGCAAACAGTACAACTTTTTTGCCAGAGAAAAGATCAGCAGTGCTAACACCAGTAGGACCCTCTGCGCCCATTACGGTGAACATGCCTTCGGGAATTTTATCGCCAACTTGAATCGTCATAACAACCTCGTAAGAGTAAATTTTACCTCCGACGGTTAAGCGCCGGAGTTAAGGGGATTTAAAAGAGATTTAAAAGGGGTTAAAAAGAGCTTTTGTTCTCAACAAACAGACTCTAGAACGGGATATCGTCGTCAAAGCTGTCCATGCCCTGAGGGGCTTGCTGCTTGGGAGCCTGATTTTGCTGTTGCTGCTGGCCCTGGTTTTGCTGACCTTGATTTTGCATCTGACCCTGATTCTGCTGACCTTGGTTCTGCTGTGGACGATTCTGCTGATATCCACCGCCACCGCCGCCACCTTCCTGACCACCGCGACTATCGAGCATCTGCATTTCGCTAGCAACAATCTCTGTAGTGTAACGGTCGGAACCATCTTGCCCCTGCCACTTGCGCGTGCGCAGCGAGCCTTCAACATAAACCTTGGAACCTTTCTTTAAATACTCGCCAGCAATCTCGCCGAGACGATTAAAAAATACTACCTTGTGCCATTCAGTGCGCTCTTGCTGCTCACCGGTGTTCTTGTCTTTCCAGGCCTCTGATGTGGCCAGGCTCATATTAGTGACAGCACCGCCTGAAGGCAAATAGCGCGTCTCCGGGTCTTGACCACAGTTACCGACTATTATTACTTTGTTAATTCCGCGCGCCATTTTCTTCCCCTGTTCGTTATCGATTAAAGTAAGGCTTGAGACCGGACATGTCCACGGTCTTTTTATTCACTTTGGCATAAGCCAGCTGTTCCCCACGAACCACGAGTATATCCTCTACGCCGGGAACTTTTAAGATTAATTTCGCAAAATCCTCATGTGCCATATCACCGCTATTTAGAACAACAGTTTGTAGCGCTTTGGGAGCTAGCAGCCCCAGCGCCGCGAGCCACCAGGCAAAGCCAATCGCGGCCAGCAACAGAAACAAACTATCGACACCCAACTGCTGCACACTCCAGCCACCCAGCAGGCCACCGACAAAGGCACCAAAAAACTGACTGGTTGAATAGATTCCCATCGCCGTGCCCTTTTGCCCCGGGGGACAGGCCTTGCTCAACCATGAAGGTAACGACGCTTCAAGCAGATTAAACGCAGCAAAAAATAGCAGCAACATAACCGGCGTCAACAACGGGCCTCTAAATAAGGCTAGCAGCAACATGGCAAAGGTCACGCAAGCAACTGCCGTGGTGAAGCTGAGCTTCTCGCGCTGCAACTTTTCTCCGGCTATCATCACCGGCAACATGGCGACAAAGCCACCCCCCAATAACAGCAAATAGACCCACCAGAGATCATTGGCCAAAACCCCAAGTTCTTCCGCTAGCAGCACAGGAATCACCACAAAGGCCGCCATCAGGATTAGATGCAGGGCAAAAATACCAAAATTGAGTCGCAGCAGATTGGCGTCTTTTAGCAGACCGCGAATCTGCTGAATATCGGTGTGAGTCTCGCGATTGCGCTGTACCGACACCGCAGCCGGAACCCAGCGCATAAAGATAATAATCCCCAGGCAACCGAGCAATGCAGTGACCCAGAACACACCGGGCAATCCCAGAACTGCGGCGATTAGTGGGCCGGCGGTCATGGCCAGCATAAATGACATACCGATACTGGCGCCTATGGTAGCCATAGCCTTGGTGCGATTTTCCTCACTGGTAAGATCACTGACCAGGGCCATCAGCGTGCTGGCGATAGCACCGGCGCCCTGAATCGCGCGACCGACAATTAAACCTGTCGTAGTTTCTGCGGATGCCGCCACCAAACTACCAGCGACAAAGACTAATAGACCGCCAATAATCACCGGCCTGCGGCCAATCTTATCCGATAGCAGTCCCAGTGGAATTTGCAGAGCCGCCTGAGTCAGGCCGTAGATCCCGAGAGTTATACCCAGCATCAAGGGACTGAAACCCGGATAACCCTCCAAATAGAGAGCCAGTATCGGCAGCACCATAAACAGGCCGAGCATTCTGAAACCATAAAGGCTCGCCAATGAAGCGACTGCGCGTTTCTCTAGAGGGGAAAATGAGGAGGAATTATTCAAGTCAGTGTCGGGGCCGTGGGTTTGTAATGGAGTATTGATGGCGATGTGATTAAAAGCCAGAGCATTCTAACAGCGCCACGGCACAGTGCACGGTCTAATTTTGCATAATATTCAGTCCATTCGGGGCAACTATTTTTCCACCATTGCAGTCTGTCGCCCCTGCCTATTCGTAATAGTTTAAGGAATTATCAGAATCACTTTGCCGAGTGCACCACCAGCACTCTATAATCGATCGTTTAACATAACCAAAAGAATTCTCAATGAATACCATTCAGGTACGCGGCGCACGCACACACAATCTCAAAAATATCGATCTTGATATTCCACGGGATAAATTAGTCGTGATTACAGGCCTGTCTGGGTCGGGCAAATCATCTCTGGCCTTTGATACGCTCTATGCCGAGGGCCAACGTCGCTATGTGGAATCCCTCTCCACCTATGCGCGCCAGTTTCTGTCAATGATGGAAAAGCCCGATGTGGACCATATCGAAGGACTTTCTCCGGCCATTTCCATTGAGCAAAAATCGACCTCCCACAACCCCCGTTCAACCGTGGGTACTATTACCGAGATCTATGATTATCTGCGCCTGCTATTTGCCCGCGCCGGAGAGCCACGCTGCCCTGAGCACAATCAGGCACTAAAAGCCCAGACCGTCAGTCAGATGGTGGATCAAGTCTTGGCCATGCCCGAGAACACCAAACTCATGCTGCTGGCACCCATTATCAAAGGCCGCAAAGGTGAGCATCTGCATCTCTTTGAAAGTCTGCGCCGACAGGGTTTTATTCGCGCCAGAATCGATGGCCTAGTCTGCGATCTGGATGAAGCCCCAGCACTGAACAAAAAGCAAAAGCACGATATAGAAGTAGTGGTGGACCGCTTTAAAGTCAAAGCAGACATGGGCATCCGTTTAGCCGAGTCCTTTGAAACCGCCCTCACCCTAGCAGAGGGACTGGCGGGCATTAGCTTTATGGATAGCGATGAACCGGACCAGATGTTCTCGGCCAAGTTTGCCTGTTCGGTGTGTAACTACAGTCTCAATGAATTAGAGCCACGATTGTTTTCCTTTAATAATCCGGTCGGTGCCTGCCCCACCTGTGATGGCCTGGGTGTGCATCAGTTTTTTGATATTGACCGCGTAGTGCATCACCCGGAAGCGTCGATCTCCGAGGGCGCGATTCGCGGCTGGGATCGTCGCACGCTGTATTACTACAATATGCTCACCTCTTTGGCGGCCCATTACGATTTTGATATCGACTCCCCCTGGGAAGCGCTGAGCGAAGATCACCGCAAAAAAATTCTCTATGGCAGCGGCAAAGAAGAGATCACCTTTAGCTATGTCAATGATCGCGGCACCATGTTCCGTCGCGAGCATACCTTTGAGGGTGTGATCAATAATATGGAGCGCCGCTATCGCGAAACCGAGTCCGGCTCGGTGCGGGAAGAGTTAGGCAAATATATGACCAGTTCCCACTGCCCCGAGTGCGATGGCACACGACTGCGCAAATCCGCGCGCCATGTGTTTATCGACGATCGTCGTATTGAGGATATTGTCAGCATGCCCGTGGGCGACTGCTGTGATTACTTCGACAATATTGAACTGGAAGGTCGTCAGGGTGAGATCGCCGAAAAAATCATTAAAGAGATCCGTCAGCGCTTCCGCTTTTTGGTGGATGTGGGACTCAACTATCTGTCACTGAACCGCAGCGCCGATACGCTCTCCGGTGGTGAAGCCCAGCGCATTCGCCTCGCCAGTCAAATCGGCGCAGGTCTAGTGGGCGTGATGTATATTCTCGATGAGCCTTCAATTGGCCTGCATCAACGAGACAATGAACGGCTGCTAAAAACCCTGGTCCGTCTGCGGGATCTCGGCAACACCGTGATTGTTGTGGAGCACGATGAAGAGGCGATTGCCGCCGCTGACTATATTATTGATATCGGCCCCGGCGCCGGTGTCCATGGTGGTGAAGTGGTGGCCGAAGGCACGGCTCAGCAGATTCACGACAATCCCAACTCGGTCACCGGTCAGTTTATGTCCGGCGTGCGTGGGATAAAAATTCCCGAGAAGCGCAATCAGCCCAAAGGTAAGTTTATTGATGTCACTGGCGCCTGTGGCAACAACCTGCAAAATGTTGACCTACAGATCCCCATCGGTCTGCTTACCTGTATTACCGGCGTATCCGGTTCCGGCAAATCAACACTGATCAATGGCACCCTCTATCCGGCTGCAGCAGTTGCTCTCAATAAAGCGACGACCTTAAAGTCTGCCGCTCACGATACCATTACCGGCCTCAACCATCTCGATAAGTGCATCGATATCGACCAGAGCCCCATCGGTCGCACACCGCGCTCAAATCCCGCCACCTACACTGGTATTTTTACACCGATTCGCGAACTCTTTGCCGCGACTCAGGAAGCCCGTTCACGCGGTTACAACCCGGGACGCTTTAGCTTTAATGTGAAAGGCGGTCGCTGTGAAGCCTGCCAGGGTGATGGTGTGACCAAGGTGGAGATGCACTTCTTACCGGATATCTATGTGCCCTGTGATGTGTGCAAGAGCAAGCGCTACAATCGCGAGACGCTCGACATTCACTTTAAAGGCAAAAATATTCATCAGGTGCTGGATATGACCGTAGAGGATGCCCGAGTATTTTTCGACCCCATTCCAGCTGTGGCGCGCAAACTGCAAACCCTTATGGATGTAGGCCTTTCCTATATCAAACTGGGTCAGTCGGCGACCACCTTATCCGGTGGTGAAGCACAGCGTATTAAGCTGTCAAAAGAACTCTCAAAGCGCGATACCGGCAAGACTTTATACATTCTCGATGAGCCCACCACCGGCCTGCACTTCCACGATATTGAACAGCTGCTGGCGGTACTCCATAGACTCCGCGACCAGGGCAATACCATGGTGGTGATTGAGCATAATTTGGATGTGATCAAGACCGCTGATTGGATTGTCGATCTGGGTCCTGAAGGGGGTTCTGGGGGCGGAATGATTATTGCCGAGGGTACACCAGAGACAGTGGCCAAAGTTAAAGCGTCCCACACTGGGCATTTCTTAAAGGATATACTGAAGGGCAAAGCCGTTACCAAAGCAAGAGCTAAAGCCGTTGCCTAAACTGCCCGGTTCAAACTGCCCAGCTCAAATTCTTAGAATCAATCAGGCTTCGCTGTGACGGGCCTGGTTATCTAAGTAGGTTGCCACCATTAGATCTATGGCTTCCTGCTGATATTCACGCAGACCGCTGAGGATTAAGGTCTTCACACCGGTGCCGACAATCTTGCCGCCATCCACCAGATTAAACTTAAACTCCGCATTACCGCGCTTGCCATCCACTTCGAGACTAGTGCCAGCCAGTTCCACACTGGGCTGTTGCAGCTCCAGAGTCTCCAACTGTAGTGACATAGATTCATAGATCACCAGCGGTCGCTGGGGATTGATCATGACATGCTTCTCGGCCATTAATGGCACCAGAATATGCGGGAAGTTCTGTCCCGAAAAGAACACATAGTGTTTAATCAGACTTTCCAGCACCTGCTGATCCTGTAACTGACCACCACTGCGGGATACTTTCAGGTAGGTCTTTTCCCGGGCATCGGCAATTTCAAACTGATCCCCTGGCGACTCAGGTAAAACCAATGGTGTATCCGCCGAGACCATACCGGAAAATTCAAAGCGCATCTGCTGGCTCAGGCCATAGCGCTCTAATACCAGTGCAAACAGCAGATCGCCCGGCACACAGAAGCGCTTGCTGTCGATATCGTGAATCGGATTGAAATCATTGCTGATGGTTTTTGCAAAGCCACTGCCCTGCTCGGCACTGATGCTCAGAGATAACTCATCGCGGGTATAAAACTGCTGTAAAAACATTGTCGCCTCTGCTCTTTTGCTCTTCTATTTTTCTACTCTTAATCTAGTTCAGCTTCAAACTCTTCCAGCAGATCCAATGGTTCCAATTCCTGGCCTTCAAGATCTACCGTCCAGTTGACGCCAACCATCAACACATCGCTGTGCATGCCGGGCAGCCAATCGTCGAGAAACTCTTCCATTTCAACGGCAACCGGAGTGTAGACATCCCAATCACCAGTACAGAGTGCCTGGGCAAAGTCACAATTTGACCAAAAGGGAATAACGTCGATGGTATCGCTATCGGTGGAGCCCACCAGCGCCCAGTTATCCTCTGCGTCCTTTAATCCCCAGACACAACCGGTTTCGAGACTCTCGACAATCATGCGGTCGAGGTTTTCTTGAAGATCTTCAGATAGTGGTTCCATGGCTACAACTCACAAGCAAGTTAACAATCGCGCATGGTACTCGCTTTTTGGTTTTGTCCCAACTGTAATCTAGGGTGAGGAGCTCGACTAAAAGGCGCCCACTGCGACAATTTGCCACATTGTTCAGAGACCGCCAAATACCTAAAATTGCCGCCTTCATTTATTACTCTCTGGATCTCGTTATGCACGCTAAAACTGTCTCTGCTGTCAGTGCTTTTTTTACCCTTATCACTGGTACTTCAGCACTGGCTGATCATCCCCATGATATTGAAGAAATCACCATTCAGGCATTCCCACTGGCAAGTCAGATTAGCGGTTCTCCCCGCACTAATCCCCTGCACAGCCCAGACAGCGCCGAACTGCTAAAACGCATTCCCGGGGCCAACAATAATGCCAATGGGGTGATCACCGGCATCGCCCAATACCGCGGCATGTATGGCGACAGAGTATCGGTAAAGCTGGATCAGGCACCGACCCTCAGTGGTGGCCCCAATGCCATGGACTCACCACTGGCCTACGCCCCTGCAGGTCTACTCCAGGAGCTCACTGTCTACCGCGGTGTTACGCCGGTCAGCCAAGCTCAGGAGAGTATTGGTGGCCATATGGTGGCGCAATTTAATCGCGGCAGCTTTGCCTCCGAAACGGATATTGAAGTCAGCGGCTTTGCCACTGCCCAGCTCACCGATAACGGTAGTCAGTCGAGCTCAGATATGCAGCTGGTGATCGCCAACAATCAGCATAAACTTTCCTTTCTCGGCTCCCACAACGAGGGCGATAATATTCAAGCCGGCGACAATAAAACCGTAGCTGGCAGTCAGCATCAGCGGGATCGTTTTGACCTCGCCTACGGCTGGAAGTCAGATGACACTGAATTGGCTGTCTTTGTCGGGCAGCTGGATATTAGCAACAGTGGCACCCCCGCTCTGGCCATGGATATCGTCTCGGTGGAAACCGATCTGGCGGGCATGACTCTTAGCACTCAAGTCGATAGCGCAGCAATCAACATGTCACTGGCATGGGCCGATGTCACTCACTCTATGGATAACTTTAGCCTGCGCAGTGCCCCAGCCATGGGCATGGGTTACCGCAGCAATCTCGCCACCGCCGACAATCTTTCTTGGAGTCTGAACGCGCAACTGCCACTGGCCTTCGGTGAATTAAAGATCGGTACCGATGGCAACCTCAGCAGCCATGACTCGACTATCAGCAATCCCAATAATGCCATGTTTCAGCTGCTTAACTTTAATCGCACCCAGCGGGATATCCTCGGCCTGTTTGCAGAGCTCAACGGTGATATTGGCGACTGGGGTTATCAGGCTGGTATCAGACAGAATCGCACTAGCCTCGACAGTGACGAGGTGACCTCTTCTGGCATGATGGGGATGATGGGCAATGCAGCTAATATGCTGGCTATACAGTTTAATCAGGCGGACCGCAGTCTCGATTACAACACTACCGATCTGGTATTGAAGTTCAATCGCAGCCTCGATCCTGAGACTGCCCTGACCATTGATCTGGGGATTAAGAATCGCGCGCCCTCTTATCAGGAAACCTTTCTCTGGTTGCCCTTACCGATAACCGCTGGCCTCGCCGATGGCCGCAGCTATATTGGCAATCTGTCGCTAAAACATGAAACTGCCCATGAAATCAGCATTGGTCTGAGCAAAAAAACCGCGCGCTTCAGTATTTACCCGCAGGTTTTTTATCGCCAGATCGACGACTATATTCAGGGTGTTCCGAGCATGGATATGAGCGCCAATATGGTCAGCAATATGATGAGCGGTGCCACCGCCCTGAGCTATGAAAATACCGATGCCGAGATCTATGGCGCCGATGCCAATTGGAATTACCGTATCAATCATAATTGGTCCGCGGATGGCGTGGTCAGCTATGTGCGTGGCAAGCGCACTGATATAGCCGATGATCTGTATCGTATCGCACCGGCCAATGCACGCTTCAGTCTGCGCTATCAACCGGATCAAGGAGCTCTGCAGTTGATGGCAGAGTCGGTTATCTATGCCCGCCAAAAGCATGTGGCCAGCTACAACAATGAAGCCCAATCCGGCGGTTTTGGCATAGTGAATATAGGCGCCAACTGGTCAGTCACCGAGAATATACAGCTGCGTTCCGGGGTTAAAAATCTCTTTGATCGCTTTTATGCCGCCCATTTAAGTGGTCGCAATCGCAGCGGCGATAGCGACATTGCCCTTGGTGAAGCGATACCGGGTCTCGGTCGTGCGGTTTATCTCTCAATGGCGATACATTTCTAGTACCATTTAGCCCATGAAAAAAAACCAGCCGAATAACAATAGCGCCACCAGAGAGAACCTCTACGTTCTCAGTTTGATTCGCGGCGTGGCACTAGTGGGCCAGATATTGGCACTGCTTTATTTCACCTGGGTGCAACCCATTGGCCTGCCAGTGGCGGAAATCGCCTTTGTACTCAGTGTCTACGCGTCACTCACCGCAGCTATCTGGGTGCGCAGCCGTCGCGCTGTACCCATAGGCAATGCCGAGTTCTTTATTCACCTGCTGGCGGATATCGCATTCTTTTCCATACTGTTATTTTTTAGCGGCGGCGCCTCCAACCCCTTTGTCTCCTATATGCTGATCCCCATCAGTATTGCCGCAATCACCCTGTCACGGGGTTACAGCATTGCCCTGACTGCTATAGCCCTGATCTGCTACAGCCTTTTACTTAAGTACTATGTGGCCATTGTCGCCATTGCACCGGGGCACCATCAGGCGGCGGACAACAGCCTACATATTCTGGGCATGTGGGCTAACTTTGCTATCAGCGCAGGCATTATTATTTACTTTATCAGCCGTATGGCCGCGACCCTAAAGCAGCAAGAACAGGAAATTGCCATGGCCCGGGATGCGCAACTGCGGGACGAACAGCTTCTAGCGGTGGGAACCCTGGCCGCCGGTACAGCCCATGAACTGGGCACACCGCTGAATACCATGAAGTTGATTGTCGATGAGATGCTGTTGGATACCGACAACCATCCAGATGTACTGCTGCTTAATCAGCAGATCGAGCAGTGTAAAATCACCCTCAAACAGCTGCTAACCACCGCTGAAGAATCTCAGTCACACCAGCTTGAAGAACAGCCGGTGCAAGTCTATTTAGATAATGTGTTGGCACGCTGGCAGCTGATGCGACCGCTGTTGCAAACTCAGATTCAATTTCACAATAGCCCAGCCATGAGTGCGGTATTTCACCCCACCATTGCCCAGTCTATTCTCAACCTGCTGAACAATGCTGCCGATGCCAGTGAAAAAGTCGATATAGAGATCAGCTGGAATGCGGATACTGCGACCATTAATATCCGTGATTTTGGCACCGGCCTCGATGCCGAGAAAATGGCAACCTTGGGACAGCCCTTTGTGAGTGACAAAGCCGAGGGTCTGGGTTTGGGCCTGTTCCTGTCCCAGGCTACATTGACCCGTTTTGGCGGGTCGGTGATCTTACAAAATGCGGCTGAAGGCGGAACAATCACCCAGATAACCCTGCCCCTTTTAACCGTAGCCGTATCAAAAGTATCGTGAATTACCTATTAGTCGACGACGACCCAGCCTTTAGCACGGTACTTGCCCGAGTATTGCAGCGCCGTGGCGAGCAGGCCTTAACCGCCAGCAATGGCGAGCAGGCGATGGCTCAGCTACAGAGTGAAAATATTGATCGCGTGGTGTTAGATTTAAAGCTGGAACAGGAATCTGGGTTGGCCATCTTGCAGCAACTGCTGGAGTGCCAGCCCGCTCTAGAGGTAGTGATACTGACCGGCTACTCGAGCATTTCCACCACTGTCGAGGCGATTAAACTGGGGGCGACTCACTATCTGTGCAAGCCCGCCGGAGTCGAAGAGATTATCGCGGCCTTTGAAAGCCGCAGAGGTAAAGCCGGAGAAGTGCCATTGCAGGATTCCCCGCCCTCGGTGAATCGACTGGAATGGGAACATATCCAAAAAGTGCTGAATCAACATCATGGCAATATTTCCGCCACGGCAAAAACACTGGGCATGCACCGCAGAACACTACAGCGGAAGTTACAAAAAAGGCCGGTCAAGAACTGAGCGGCCTGCGTTTAGTGATAATATTCTAGTAACAATACTCAAGTAACAATACTCAAGTAACAATACTCAAGTAACAATACTCAAGTAACAAGAAGTTGATAAAAGAGCTTAGTTGAGAACTCTTTAATTCAAAACTCTTTAATTCAAAACTCTTTAATTCAAAACTCTTTAATTCAAAACTCTTTAATTCAAAACCCTTTAGTTCAAAACCCTTTAGTTCAACACTCGGTAACCACGCCCCGACAGACAGCGTCGAACTATGCGTTCTTGCTCATGACGCGCACGCTGATTACCTTTTACACCCCCCACTACAGCACCAGCACCAGCACTGCGTTCGGCGGTTTTATGGTTGCCCAACACGGCACCCAGAACACCACCTAATACAGCCCCTTTCACCACACCTTCAGTGGTTTCAGCACTGACATCCACGTGCTGCGCATAGTGCTCACAGTCGCCAAGATCATCGTAATAGGCATCCATATCGACCCCCTTACTATCAATAATAATCTGCTTAGGCGCACCATAATCGCGATAGCCGTTGGCGCATCCACTGGTGATTACAGCCACAAGGGCCAAACCCAGTAATGACATTGTCTGATTTTTCATAAGTGATCCCTTCACTAAAAACATTCTCTGTACCAACGCCAAACTCATTACTTGGTTGACCTGTCTCGCTCTAGCTAGCGGATTATTTGGTGTTGTTCATAATACCGCGCACCGCCGCAGGAATATCCGCTGGCAGTATCACAAGCTTGGAATTTTGCGACTTGCCCATTTCACGGAGAGATTCCACATACTTCTCGCCGAGCAGATACATGGCCGGTAGCTCTTTGTCCTGAATTGCGTCACTGACTTTGGTCAGGGCGGTTTTCGTGGCTTCAGCCAGCACTACCTGAGCTTCAGCATCGCGACGGGAGGCTTCAAGACGACCATCGGCAGTCAAAATAGCAGCACTCTTATCGCCCTCAGCGCGGGTCACTGTGGCGCGACGCTGACGCTCGGCGGCAGCTTGCTCTTCCATGGCAGCCTGCATCGTGCCCGAAGGATTAATATCCTGAATCTCGACGGTCTTGAGTGTAATACCCCAATCGGCGATATCATCGGAAATCGACGTCTTAAGCTTGGCCTTAATCTGATCACGTGACGACAGTGCATCATCCAGTTTCATTTCACCGACAATCGAACGCAGCGAAGTCTGCACCAGGGTGCGGATCGCCAGTTCGTAATCTTCGACGCCGTAAACCGCTTTTTCCGGTGAGACAATATTGATATAGGCCACCGCATTGGCAACGATCACCACGTTATCCAGAGTGATCACTTCCTGGGAGGGAATATCCAAAACAATATCTTTGGTGGTGACTTTAAATGCCACATTATCAATATAGGGGACAATAATATTCAAGCCCGGCTTCAGGGACATATGATATTTACCCAGTCGCTGGACCACCCACTTGGAACCCTGAGGAACCAGACGTACACCTTTTAACAGGGTAATTATTACCAGTAATAAAATACCTACAACTACAATCGGACCTTCCATCGTGCTTACTCCCTTACAGAGTTGTGCCGCAGCCACCAAGGCTGACAGCTAATTTAAATTTGTTTAGCGCAGTTTAACAACGATCAAGGTATTGCCAGCGATCTCTTTAATAAACACCCTATCGCCAAGACTGACCTGGTCATCGCAGATAAAGTCCCATTCATCGTCACCCAGCACCGGTGTGGTAAAACGCACCTGACCGCGGCTGTGCTCGGTGGGTGCTTTAATCACCTGCCCCGCTTCACCTATGGCCGCATCACGACTGATACCAGCAGTGGTTCTATCGGTCATCTTGGGCTTAAAGTATTTAAACCAGAGCACCGTAAACGCCACCGAGGAAATCGTCCAGATCAGAATCTGCGCGGTAAAGCTAAGATCGATCAAGGTCATTACCAGTCCGACGACTATGGCGCCCAGACCAAACCAGAAGATGGTGAAGCTGGGAATAAATATCTCTCCCGCCACCAAGGCCATGCCCAATATCAGCCAGTGCCAGTACAACAGTTCAAACTCCATAACTTGTCCTCAATGATTTGTTTTCAATAATTGGCGTTTTAAGAGCCTTGGTGCAACTGCAAGGTCATCAATATAGCATCTTCGCGACCGAACTCAGTTCTATAGTAGTCGCGCCTGCGTCCCACCTCAGTAAAGCCATAGTTGAAGTAGAGACGAAGCGCGGGGAAATTACTCACCCGCACTTCCAATAATACCGACTCAATTGAATCAGGCAGTGATTGCAGTGTATGACGGAGCAGCTGAGAGCCCAACCTCTGGCCCTGGTACTCAGGGTCGATGGCAATATTAAGAATCTCAGTTTGATCCACTACAGTGGCCCTGACCATATAGCCGATTGGCTGGTTATTATCAGCTCCAGCACCGCAGATCACCCAACACTGATGTTCCTGGAGACTCTGCTGAAACTGCTTAGAACTCCAGGGCGCCGCCGTCACTTCCACTTCAATAGCCACTACCGGAGCAATATCCTGCTCAGTCATTGGCCGAATCAAGGTCTTAGGGATATTGGCTGCATCGACTGTCACAGGAATTTAAACACCTTGGTTTCAAGCACTAAAACTAAGCAGCAGCTGGTGCAAAAGAAATCGACTTCAACTGCTGCCAGGCAGTGGCTTTAAGCTGCGGTTGATCGATCATGCTGCTCAGTGAAGGGACTAAGAGGGCAGTAATCTCTTCAGTCAGCGATAGATGACCAAAACTGGGCTGCTCGCTGCGCTGCTGCGGACTCAACAGCCAGTCAGCCGCGGCTTCACCGAACAGCAAGATATGCTTAACCGGCTTGGCACTCAGTCGCGCCTGAAGCAGGGTAGCGAGAAACTCGCGCACTTCGCTCTCATCACCTTCAGCATTGGGATAAGGCGGCCACTCCACCAGTTCCATCTGCGGTAGGCGGTGAAGACCACAGCCCACAGCATTTAGGATATTGGTCAACAATTGCATTTGATCACCGTCGGCTAGAGCCCCTTCAACTGCACTGCAAACCAAAACTTCGGAGTTGGGCTGCCAGAGGGAAAATTTGACCTCGATCAATGCCGCCGGGCCCTTAGATTCTGGCGCCCCACTGACCGTTGGCTTTGCCACAGGTGCAGCACGGGAGACCTTTTTGGTCGCTATCGGCTCATCGAAGTTGAGATTCATGCGCGCCGCCACATCGATAGTTTTACGATCGACAACGGCTTCGGCTACTTCTAGAGAGGGCTCATTAAATACTGCGCCAGCAGGTACTTCATCAACTAACAATACAGCATCTTTCGGCACATATTGCACTATGCCGAGAGTCTGTAAGTAGTAGGCCTGCTGGCTGGGCTGCATTAGATACCGCCCATCTGTGGGTGCAAACCACCGGGATTGCGCATCAGCGTCAAGGCATTTAAGTAGGCCTTGGCACTGGCCACCAGAATATCGGTATCAGCGCCCTGACCATTGATAATACGGCCATCTTTTTCCAGCCGCACAGTCACACCACCCTGAGAATCAGTGCCCTCAGTGACTGCGTTAACGGAGTAAAGCTGCAACTTACTGCCACTGCTAACCAGACTTTCAATGGCATTAAAGATCGCATCCACTGCACCGTCCCCAGAGGCTTCGGCAATGTGTTGCTTGTCTTGGTAAGCAATAACAATTTTTGACTGTGGCGCCTGACCGGACTTGGACAACACCTCTAAATCTACCAAGGTTAAGACATCTGCCTCGGTACCCATCTGCGCATCGGAGACCAGTGCCTGCAAATCTTCATCAAAAATTTCGCGCTTTTTATCGGCCAAGGCTTTAAAGCGTTTGAACAGCTCGTTAAATTCTTCTTTGCTGTCAAATTTAATGCCCAGTTCTTCCAGCCGTGAGGAGAGAGCCGCGCGGCCCGACAGTTTGCCCAGAGACAATTTATTGGTGCTCCAGCCAACATCTTCGGCACGCATAATTTCGTAGGTCTCGCGGAATTTCAAAATACCGTCCTGATGAATACCGGACTCATGGGCGAAGGCATTGGCTCCGACTATGGCTTTGTTCGGCTGCACAGGAAAACCGGTAATGCTCGAGACCAAACGCGAGGTCGGCACTATATGAGTTGCATCAATATTGGTTTCCACTGGAAACACATCTCGACGCGTACGAATTGCCATGACCAACTCTTCAAGAGCCGCATTGCCGGCACGTTCGCCAAGACCATTAATGGTGCATTCAACCTGGCGGGCACCGCTCTGGATGGCAGCCAAACTATTGGCCACAGCCAAGCCCAAATCATTGTGGCAGTGCACCGAGAAAATCGCCTTGTCGGCGTTGGGCACTGTATTCATCAAGCGCTTAATCATCGACGCATATTCGCTGGGATCGGAGTAACCCACGGTGTCGGGTAGATTGATGGTTCGTGCACCGGCATTGATCACCGCTTCAGTAATGCGGCACATAAACTCAAACTCGGTGCGACTGGCATCTTCCAGGGAAAATTCCACATCATCAATCAAGCTGCGGGCAATTTTAACCGCGCCAACCGCCTGCTCGAGAACCTGATCCGGCTCCATCTGCAACTTGTGCTTCATATGAATCGGCGAGGTGGCAATAAAGGTGTGTATACGGCCAGCATTGGCACCCTTAAGCGCTTCTGCGGCCCGTTCTATATCACCGCTGACTGCACGGGACAGGCTGCAAATGCGGCTTTCCGTGACACTGCTGGCGATAGCCTGAATGGCGTCGAAGTCGCCCTGACTGGAAATCGCAAAACCGGCTTCAATAACATCGACGCGCATTTTTTCCAAGGCGATGGCGATACGGACTTTTTCATCTTTGGTCATGGATGCGCCGGGGCTCTGTTCACCGTCACGCAACGTGGTATCAAAAATAATTAACTTTTCTTTGGCTTGCTCTGAGCTGTTCATACTGTCTTCTCTTCCTAAAGGGAGCCACGCTTTTTAGTTAGCCTGATTTAAGTTCTAACTAAGTTCTGGGGCTCATTGTAAAACGGATCGGACCCCTATGGGGTCAGAATTTCACTGCATTTTTGCCAAGATTGCTTTTCGTCTAGCGAAAGCTTGGCCAATGCACGGAGTTTTGATGAGGTAGCACGAGATGAGGTAGTACGATAGATGCCCCTCAGGGCAGGAGAAGAAGTAGTCCACGAGCGGAAACAACAGTCGCGTGACTGAGGCTGAGAGCGCTTTTGTTGAAGTGGATATTCATAAGCTTATTCAAACAGATTTTGACGCTGTTGCCAACGCCTAATTAAGCCTCGTCGGCTGGCTTGCTGCCAGAATAGCCCAATTTGCTTAACAGCCAGATCACCGGAGCAGAAAAACTAAATACCGCGGCCATGGCAAAGAGAATGCGCGGTGGATCAATCGTAATCACCACAAAGCCCATAACCACAGACAGGATAACCATAAAAGGCACCTTGCCACGCAGATCGATCTCTTTAAAGCTCGGGTACTTGAGATTAGAGACCATCAGCAGACCGGCAACTGCAGTGAGCAGGGCACCGGTAACCGATAACCAAAATGATGAATCGAGCTCGTAGGCGGACCAGATAAAACCAGCGACCAGCGCCGCTGCTACCGGACTAGGCAGCCCAGTAAAGGTTTTATTGTCAGATGATTCCGCCTGTACATTAAACCGTGCAAGACGCAGCGCCGCGCAGGAGGCGTAGACAAAGGCCGCAGCCAAGCCGACAGTACCCAGATCACTGACACCCCAACCATAAGCCACCACCGCTGGTGCAACACCAAAGGAGACCATATCTGAGAGGCTGTCGTACTGCACACCAAAGTCACTCTCGGTGTTGGTCATACGGGCCACGCGACCGTCTAGGCCGTCGAAAAACATCGCCGCGAAAATCGCCATAGCGGCCCATTCATAGTTGCCACTAAAACCCGAAAGCACTGCATAAAAACCGCCGAACAATGCACCGGTAGTCAGCAGATTGGGCAGCAGGTAGATACCTTTGCGACGCGCTGGAACAGTATCCCCAACAGGTGTTTTGAGATTGACTACATTCTCTGGGGTATCGGCTTTTTTGATCATACAAATATTACTCGCAATGGCTTTTGGATCTCTAAGGGCCGCATTATAGGCTTTTAACCTTCCAAATAGCAGCTCTGCATTTTTTCTAAATCTGCGACAGAGAGTCCCAGAGCTGTGGTCAAATAGGTTTTCACATCACCGTACTGCTCATCTATAGCCTCGAGAAAGGCGACTATATTGTCCTGATGTACCGAGCAATAGGGAATCAGCCAGTCGCGGTCCCAGGTTTCAACCTTAGCTTTGCGCAGATGGCCTTCAACAATTTCTATTAGCGCATCTGAATCATAATGCTCAGTGGTGAGCATGTAATCGTCAATAATCGTCTGGCGGGGCACGTCCAGCGCCGAGAGAATCAAGGCCGCTGCCATACCAGTGCGATCCTTGCCCGCGGAGCAGTGAAACACCGAGGCGCTGTCCGCGTTATCCACTATGTGACGCATAAACCGACTAAACGCCGGAATCACTGCATCTATGCAGGAGCGGTAGGAATTCACCACCAGCTGGTGGGAGGAGTCGGCGGTTAATTCGCCGCCAAATAGAAACTCCCAAAACCGCGAAATATCACCAATATGAATCTGGTAGTCATCGATAAATTCGGCACGCACTGCACAGCTGGGAGACTGCTCCTGCTCCTCTGTGCGACGGAAGTCATGGATCTTGCTAATACCAATGGCTTCAAGAGTATCTAGATCGCCATCACTGAGACGGGCCAAGTGTCCGCAGCGCATAATTTTTCGCCACTTAACCCTGCGGCCCTGAGTATTGGTATAACCGCCGATATCGCGAAAATTAATGCCACCGTCCAGAGCGACGACGCGAGTTTGACTCTCAGCTGCTGACATATTGTCCCCTTGCCTACTTTGTTATTTTTTTTGGCTGAAAACTAAAACGGCTCACTTGTTAGCGAGCCGTTTTAGAGACTGTTTTACACCCTACTTTACGCGATAATAGTCAGCGAGGATTAAACCCGTAGAAATTTGTCGCCCCGGGCTATACCGGAAACGCCACTTCTGACCACTTCCATAATACCCATTTCTCGGACCGCCTCAATAAAGGCATCGAGTTTTTCGCTGTCACCAGCCAGCTGCACTGTGTAGGTTACCGGCGTTACATCAATAATATGGCCGCGGAAAATTTCCACACAGCTTTTTAGCTCAGTGCGAATATCACTTTCGGTGGCTTTGATCTTAACCAGCATCAGCTCGCGCTCGATATAGGCGCCCTGCGTTAAATCAACCACCTTGATCGTATCGATCAACTTGTGCAGCTGCTTAACAATCTGCTCCGCCATATGATCGTCACCCTGAGTGGTCAGGGTTAAGCGGGACAGGGTTTCGTCATCCGTAGGTGCCACAGTCAAGGTATCAATGTTGTAACCGCGCTGGGCAAATAGGCCGACCACTCGCGAAAGTGCGCCGGATTCATTTTCCATCAAAATAGAGATTATCCGTTTCATTAGGTTCTCTCCGTCTTGTTTAGCCACAGATCACGCATGGATCCACCGGGCATTTGCATTGGGTAAACGTGCTCAGAACGATCGACGTCGATATCCATAAAGACTACTCGATCTTTCATGGCAAAACACTCGCGCATTTTCTCTTCAAGCTCATCTATATGGGTAATTTTCATGCCCACATGACCATAGGCCTCAGCCAACTTAATAAAATCCGGCAGTGACTCTTCATAGACGCTCTCAGAATAGCGGCTACTGTAGTTCATATCCTGCCACTGACGCACCATACCCAGTGCCGCATTATTGAGATTGATAATCTTCACCGGCAAATTGTGCTGACTACAGGTAGATAGCTCCTGAATATTCATCTGAATACTGCCTTCGCCAGTAACACAGGCAACGTCACAATCCGGGAACGCCAGCTTGCAGCCCATGGCCGCCGGTAAACCGAAGCCCATGGTGCCGAGACCGCCGGAGTTAATCCAGGTGCGCGGTTTGTCGAACAGATAATACTGTGCGGCAAACATCTGATGCTGGCCCACGTCGGAGGTGACAATCGCCTTACCTTCGGTGATCTTGTAGAGCATCTTGATCACGTCTTGAGGCTTGATGCAGTTGCCTGAACTCTCTTCGTAACGGCTGGCGGTATAGATACCTTTGTCGGCGCGCCACTGATCAATCTGCTGCCACCATTCGGCGATGGCATCTGTGTCAGGCGTGATTTCAGACTGCTCGATAAGACCTAACATTTCCGGCAGTACCGAATTACAGGTACCGACTATGGGAATATGTGCCTCGATGTTTTTCGAGACAGTCGTAGGATCCACATCTATATGGATGATGGTTGCATGGGGGCAGAACTTCTCCAGATCGTTAGTCACCCGATCATCGAAGCGCGCGCCGATGGCAAAGATCACATCCGCATGGTGCATCGCCGTATTGGCTTCGTAAGTACCGTGCATACCAAGCATGCCCAGATACTGGGGATCAGTGCCGGGATAGCCACCCAAACCCATCAGCGTATTGGTCACTGGATAATTGAGCTTCTTGGCCAGGGCAATAAGATGCTCAGAAGCATTGTCCAGAACTACGCCACCGCCAGTGTAAAGAACCGGGCGCTTGGCACTGATCAAAGTCTTTACGGCACGACGAATCTGCCCGCGGTGACCCTTATCCGTGGGCTGGTAAGAACGCATCTTAATCTCAGCGGGATAGACGTAAGGCACTTTGTAACTGGGATCGGTGACATCCTTGGGGATATCAACAACCACCGGGCCGGGACGACCGGTGGCGGCAATGTAATAGGCTTTGGCAATAGTCTCGGCGATATCTTCAGCGCGAGTCACCAAAAAGCTGTGCTTAACAATAGGACGGGAAACACCGACCATATCGGTCTCTTGGAAGGCATCCTGACCAATTTTGGTCAGCGGCACCTGGCCAGAGATCACCACCAGGGGGATCGAATCCATATAGGCGGTGGCAATACCAGTTATCGCATTGGTGGCACCGGGGCCCGAGGTCACCAGGGCAGTACCCACTTCACCAGTGGATCGCGAGTAGCCATCGGCGGCATGGACTGCAGCCTGCTCGTGGCGAACTAGCAAATGATGGACGTCTTCCTGTCGATACAGGGCGTCATAGATGTGCAGTGCCGCACCGCCGGGATAACCCCAGACATGCTTGATACCTGCATCTTTTAAAGCGCGGATAAGAATTTCACCGCCGGATAATAATTCCACAATAGTTCCTCGTCGCTGTTAAGTGTCAGGACGGTTCTCAGTGGCAAGCGGCTGTTACATCAAGATAGACTCCGCGAAGGCGGTAAACTTCAGTCACACTGGTACGTGTTTACGACTGCAATCAGTGCTTATGGCTGCTAATCAGCTCAAGGCTGTTAACAAGCTCATGGCTATTGGTAAATAGCTGCACTATCTCTGTTGATGACCAGCGGCATGGATAACGCCAATCTGGTACTGGATCCAAAATTTCTGCATCAATACGAGCAGAACCCTGACAATTTAACAGTTTCCAACAATTAGTCAACGATCAATTGAGCAGCTAGCCGATTCACACTAGGCTGTATCTATAGTGAAATTCAAACTATATATCTAACCTATAAGCGATCTATTCAACAGCAGGAATAAAAGGAAACCAGTATGGGACGATTTCTCTGCACATTAATTATTATTGCCAGCGGCTGTCTGGGACTCTCAGCCCATGGGGGAAAGATTTATAAGTGGGTCGATCAACAGGGTGTCACCCACTACAGCGAGCAGGCACCAACGGATAAAAAGACTGAGACTGTCCGAATCAACCCCCACCAGGCCGAGAGTGAATCTCCCCAGCCCCTGTCAATGGAGGCGGAAGCTGAGACTCAACAGCCACAGCTCCCGGGCGAGGCCGACCTCAGCCAACAGCAATTGCCAACTGAACAGCAAAAAACTGAAGAGCAAAAAAGAGTACAACAGCAAAAAACAGTTCAACAGCAGAATTGCGCAACCGCTCAACAGAAGCTCCTGGCACTGCAAAATGCCGGGCGGGTTCGACAGCTGGACGCCGACAGCGGCGAATACATCTACCTTCCAGACGAAGTAAAGCTCGCACAAATACAGCAGATGAGCGATTATCTACGGGATAAGTGCCGTGGTTAGCCGAGTATCCGCTAACCTCAGGTCAAAAATAATAATAAAAAACGATCTCGCGGAGCCTAAAAATGAGTACCCTTTCTCGATTCCTTGGCCGATTCATTAGCCGATTTCTTAGCCGATTCCTCTCCTCTGTATTACTGATTAGCCTGCTGGCCAGCTGCTCCCAATCTGAATCCCAATCTGAATCCCAACCTGAATCTAAAAACACAGTGCTAATCGACAATGTCCAAGGCTACAGCTTTAACAATCAGCGTGAGCTATTTCACTTTACCGCGATGGCCATCAGAGACGGCAAAGTGTTAGCCACCGGCGACTCGCAACTGTCGAAAGGCTACCCCCAAGCAAAGAAAATTGATGCACAGGGAAAAACCCTAATACCCGGCATTATTGACGCCCACGGCCATGTCTCGAGCCTCGGCTTCACCCTATTAAGTGTTGATGTCCGCGGCCTCGAATCCGCTCAGCAAGCTGCCGAGAAAGTCGCTAACTACGCCGCCCAACAACCACAGCTACAGTGGATCAAAGGTCGCGGCTGGAATCAGGTACTCTGGCCAGATCAGCAATTTCCCAACGCCGCCCTACTCGACCAATTGATCGATGACCGTCCCGTTTGGCTGAGCCGTGTCGATGGCCATGCTGGCTGGGCCAACAGTGCTGCCATGAGTGCAGCGGGCATTGATGCCAATACCACCTCCCCCGCCGGTGGCGAAATTCTCCGGGATGCCCAGGGCAACCCAACCGGCGTATTTATCGACAACGCCATGAACCTAATCGATCAGGCAGTGCCCAGCCCCACTAAAGATGAAATTACCGTCGCCCTGGACACCGTGAGCAAGCACCTACTGAGCCTCGGTATCACTTCAACCCACGATGCCGGCGTCAGTGCCAAAGAGCACAGCCTCTATCGTGAACTGGCTGACAGTGACGCCATGCAGGTACGCCTCTACGGGATGATCTCATCGACCGATCCCGAGCTTGAACAAATTCTTGCCGCTGGCCACAGTCAAGGCAGCAACGATATGTACAGCGCCCGCAGCATTAAAATCTATACCGATGGCGCACTCGGCAGCCATGGTGCGGCGCTACTAGAACCCTACGAGGATCGTCCCGATCACAGCGGCCTACTGCTCACCAGTGCCGAGCAACTGCGCAAGCTATTCAGTCTCGCCATAGGCGCGGATTTTCAAGTGGCCATTCATGCCATTGGCGACAAGGGTAACCGCATCGCCCTAGATGAAATTGAACACGCCTACAATACTGTCGGCGGTCGCCATCTGCGCCACCGTATTGAGCACTCTCAGGTAGTCGCCCTAAGCGACATTCCCCGCTTTAAAAGCCTCGACGTGATTCCCTCCATGCAGCCGACTCATGCCACCAGCGATATGAATATGGCTGAAGACAGAATTGGTGCCGAGCGTTTAAAAGGTGCCTATGCCTGGCGCAGCTTTCTCGATCAGGGTAGCCGTGTTGTCTCAGGCTCTGATTTTCCGGTTGAGTTGGCCGCGCCTTTTGACGGTATTCACGCCGCGGTAACCAGACAGAATAAAGCCAATCAGCCCGAGGGTGGCTGGATTGCTGAAGAGGCCATGACCATCAAAGAAACTATGCGCAGCTTTAGTATCGACGCCGCATGGGCTGCGCATCAGGAAGATAAGTTGGGTGGACTAACGCCGGGCAAGTGGGCCGACTTTATTTTGCTTGATCGGGATATCTACCATATTGCCCCAGAGGATCTGTGGAAGACTCAGGTATTAGAAACTTGGTTGGCTGGCAAGCAAGTATTTAAAGCTGACTGACGTACAAAAGCATCCCGGAGCTTTGCTATAAAGCTCCGGCACTCTCACCGACGACCTCCAGCAGACCTGCAAGAAACGACAACAGTTTGTGATGAGCCGAATATTGTATATAATCGACTCACAAAATGAGCCGAATAGATCATTTAATCGGCTCATTGTATTAAAAAGTCCGCTAGAAAAAAGACTTGAGGGTTGTAGTAATGTCACAAATGGCGTCACAAACACAGTGGATATGGCAGCAAAATGCATGGCCTGCCCTGACCTGGGACAGCGATACTCTGGCCACCCGACTTCGAGAAGTCACTCAACTCCAGGGAACCTTACTCGGTAAAGCGGGCGCCACTGCCAACGCCACTAAGGCTGAATCGCAACTGAATGCCTTACTGCAAAATATAGTCCAGTCCTCCGCCATCGAAGGCGAAGTCATAAATGTTGAATCTGTTCGCTCATCTCTAGCAACACGCCTGGGTGTTAAAAATGCAGGGCTCAATACTGCAACGGCAAAAACCGAAGGCCTAGCCGATCTGTTACTCGACGCTACCCAAAACTATCACCAGCCACTGACATTGGCGCGGCTTTACCAATGGCACGCTTACTTATTTCCAGAAAAGCCCGAGGGAGACTTCTCCCTGACAGAGATTGCTGTGGGTGAGTTGCGTGGAGAGGAGCCCATGCAGGTGGTCTCAGGGCCCCATCAAAAACGTAAACTGCATTTTCAAGCACCGCCCAAAAATGCCTCGCAAGAATACCCCAGAAGTCTCGAAGAACAGCTCAATGAATTTCTTAACTGGCTGCAAACCAGTGCCCAAGACACAACCTTGGACCCTATTCTCCGTGCTGCTCAGGCGCATTTATGGTTTGTCACCCTGCATCCTTTTGATGATGGCAATGGTCGTTTGGCCCGAGTGATTACAGATTACACATTGGCCCAAGCCGAGCATCAGGCGATCCGTTTTTACGCCATGGCCGCCAGCATAATGGAAGAGCGCAAAGGCTATTACGACATTCTTGAGTCCACCCAAAAGGGAGGCTTAGATATCACCCCTTGGATGGCATGGTTTTTGGAAAGGCTCAGGCATACCTTGGCCGCTGCCCTGGAACGTATAGATACAGTGCTAATAAAAGCGCACTTTTGGCAAACTCACGCCCAGAGCAGTCTCAACCGACACCAGACAAAAGCGCTTAATCGACTACTGGATGAGGGTCCTGGGGGTTTTGAGGGAGGCTTAACTGCCGCGAAATACAAAAATCTAACCAAAGTCAGCAAGGCAACTGCGACGCGACATTTGCAAGAGCTATTAGAAAAAGGCTGTCTGGAAAAGTTAGACGGCGGTGGCCGAAGTACCAAATACCAAATCAATTGGCCTAAGTTCTAGAAGAACTTGAGACCTACTCCGCCAACTGCACGGCAATAGTATTGGCACTGCGCTCAACGCTATTATCTTGATTCAGATAGACCAGCTTGGGCTTGTGCTCAGCGACCTCCTGCTCGGAGAACTGGCCGTAGCTGGCAATAATAATTCGATCGCCAACCTGGAATTTGCGTGCGGCTGCGCCGTTCATAGAAATAATCCCGGAACCGGGCTCAGCAACAATCACGTAGGTGGTTAGACGCTCACCATTGGTAATATTGTAAATATCGATCTGCTCAAATTCCTGCATGCCAGAGAGCTTTAATAAATCTGCGTCTATGGCACAGGAACCGTCATACCAGAGCTCAGCTTGGGTCACAGAACCCATATGCAGTTTGGCCTTCAGATAGGTGGACAACATCCATTTTCTCCTAAGTCATATTGTTTAATAAATCCGCTTTGCAGTGTTAGTCGAGGCGGATACTCAAATTATCAATCAGTCGCGCCGACTCAGTAAAGATAGCACCCAGAATAGTGATTTCCAGATCGTCTTCCGCCGCCGGATCCAAGGTTTTACTGTTACTCAGGGTAATATAATCGGTCTTAAAACCGGCATTGGCAATACGTTCAATAGCCAGTATTTCTAACTCGCGAAAATTCCGCGCGCCCTCTTTAACCTGCTGTGCAATCCATTCAAGACTGTCTTTTAACACCACAACCTTGGGGCGTTCCTGCTCAGTGATATAGCTATTGCGCGAACTCATGGCCAAGCCGTCGGCTTCGCGATGAATCGGCGCTGCGGTAATTTTCACCGGCATACAGAGATCTTCCGCCATGCGCCGAATCACAGCTAGCTGCTGATAATCTTTAATACCAAAAATAGCTTCGTCGGGCTGCACTATATTAAACAGTTTGGAAACAACCGTAGTCACACCTTCGAAGTGGCCGGGGCGGCTGGCACCACAGAGCACATCGGTCATGGTCGGGCAGATAACCCGACTCTGGGTGTCTAGGCCATTGGGATACATCTCAGTATCATCGGGATGAAAGAGGTAATCACAACCGGCTTCCGTAAGCTTGTCGCAATCCATCTGGTAAGTGCGCGGATACTTGTCCCAATCTTCATTGAGACCAAACTGTAGGGCATTAACAAAGATTGAGCAGACCACAATATCGCAGCTCTCACGGGCCTGTTTCACCAGCGCCAGATGACCCTGGTGAAGATTGCCCATGGTGGGCACAAAACCAATACGCAAACCTTCACGGCGATGAACAGTCAATGCGTCGCGAAGACCACTAACGGTGTGGAAGATTCTCATGTTCGTTTACCCTGTGGAAGCTTATCTGTAGAAATTAGTTTTCGCTGAAGTAGTCGCCAGCCAGATTTTCGAAGCGCGTGTACTTGCCAAGAAAGGCTAATCGGCAAGTGCCAATGGGACCATTTCGCTGCTTGCCGATAATGATCTCGGCACTGCCCTTGTCGGGACTGTCTTCGTTGTACACCTCATCGCGATAGAGAAACACAATCACGTCAGCATCCTGCTCAATGGCACCAGATTCTCTCAGGTCCGAGTTAATCGGTCGCTTGTTGGGACGCTGTTCAAGATTACGACTCAACTGGGACAGTGCAATCATCGGGCATTCATATTCGCGAGCCAGATTTTTCAATTCCCGAGAGATCTGCGAGATCTCCTGCACCCGGCCATCAGCCGGATTATTACCACTCATCAGCTGTAGGTAATCCACCATAATTAAACCGGGCTGAGCTCGAGCATAGAGTGCTTCGGTATCTGCTGGCGTATCGGGACCATGTTCCTGGTGCCATTCCTGACGCAGCTGTTCGACCCGCTCGCGGGTGAACTGCTTGATTTGGTTGCGCATCCCCAGGGGCGTAATACCGGAGGTGTCATCAATAAATAGTGGGCGATCTTTAAGGCGCTGGGCGGCGCTACTGAGGCGCGGCCAATCATCTTCGGTGAGATTACCGGAACGCATCCGCGTCTGGTCAATTTTGCCGATGGACGAGAGCAGTCGAATAATCAGCTGGCTGGCTGGCATCTCCAGAGAGAAAACCAGTACCGGACGATCTTGGTTTAGGGTCGCATACTCCACCATATTCATGGCAAAGGCAGTCTTACCCATGGACGGTCGTCCCGCGACAATCACCAGGTCAGACTTCTGCCAACCGGAGGTCATCTCATCGAGATCTTTAAAGCCGGTACCCATGCCAGTGATATCAGCATCATTTTTAAACAGTTCATCAAGGCGTTCGACGGCCTCTTTCAGCAAGGCATTTACTTCTTTAAAACCGCCCTTTTTAGGCCGGTTTTCAATAATTTCCTGGAGTCGACTCTCGGCTTCCGCGAGCAGCTGAGCACTGTCCCAGCCCAGAGGGTTATAACCTTTGCGCACTGTCTCACTGGCTGCGCCAATCAGCTGGCGGACAATCGAGCGCTCGAGAACAATCTGGGTATAGGCCGGAATATTCGCCGAGCTCGGTGTGTTACTGGCGAGATCGACTAGATACTCGGCACCACCAATACTGGCCAATTCATTGCTGTTGAGCAGGGACTCACTGAGGGTAATGGCATCAAAGGGCTGGGCTTCTTCCGCCAGTCTCGACATCGCATTAAAAATAAGCTGGTGGTCTTGGCTGTAAAAGTCGGTATCCGACAGCACCGTTGCGACGGCATCAAAAGCATCATTCTTGAGCATCAAACCGCCGAGTACGGCCTGCTCTGCCTCAATCGAATGGGGCAGTGGCTGACTGGCTGCGGGTTCTGCAAATAATGCTTCGTTCATAGTTTTTACTGATAATCAGACTCTTAGTTACTAGAAGGCTACGCGAAGTTGAAGCAAAGTTGAAACGAAAACGGCACTGCATCTTATTCAGAAGCAGTGCCGCTTTGCAATAAATTCCCGAACTAACTAGGAATTTATTCAGCTTCAACAACAACAGTGAAGCTTTGAGTCACGTCTACGTGCAACTGACACTCAATGCTGAACTCGCCAACAAAACGGATTGGACCGTCTGGCATGTTGATTTCGCTCTTACTGATGTCGCTACCAGCAGCTGCCAGTGCATCTTCCAACTCGCGAATACCCACTGAACCAAACAGCTTGCCTTCGTCGCCAGCAACCGCAGTGATAGTCACTGAACCGATTGCAGCCAGTGCGTTGGCACGTGTTTGTGCTGCGCCTAACTTAGACGCTGCAGCAGCTTCGAGATCTGCACGACGCAGTTCAAAGTCAGCAATGTTTGACGCTGTAGCAAAAACAGCCTTGCCGTGCGGGATCAGGTAATTGCGACCGAAGCCAGCTTTTACATTAGCCTTGTCACCAATATTGCCCAACTTACCAATCTTTTCTAACAGAATGACTTCCATCTTATTATCCTCTTTTCATACTTGGCTCAGGAGTCGCGGTTTTTAAACGCCGCGAGACGAGAGCGTAAATTCAATATGCTATCAACCAATCCAAGGCCGACCAGCACAGTACCTGTTGGACCGATAAAAAACAGTCCGAAGTACATGAGTCCAAGCCACTGCCCACCCCATCCCATCAGTTTCACCGTTGAATGAACCAGTGCCACGCCAGCTATTAATAGCGGCAGCGACAACAACTCAATCCAAGGCGTGTACTCACGGGGCAAGGTCACACCAGCAACAACAATCGCAAACAAGATAATCGCAACCCGCTGCTCTAATCGAAAACCGTGGAATTCCTCTCGAAATCCGCCGGGATTAAATAACAGCGCCTGCCACCATCTGGCTACTAGCAAGCCACAGACCACAGTAAGAGCGATCATCCATGCCAACAAACCAAGCACAAATGTTCTGTCGGGAACCAGACTCAGCTCCTCCGACACACCGGCCTGCGCACTAATCTGTGCAACCAGCTCGGCAACCTCTGCCACTACCTGATCAATATCTGCACTGGCAACAAATCCAACAATGGATACTGCTACAGCACTACAGATACCGACTCCAATCAATGTCCACTGCCACGACGCCGTGGTGCGTAAAACATTGGCTGCGACCACTATTACTACCAGTGCCGCAGAGGGAGCCAGGGTTAACAACGGGCTCATACTGCCAGTTAGGTAAAGTGCCAACCAGGGCAACAATGCCCAAAGTGCAACAATTAAACCTTCTGAGCTATCTTTACGAAGGGTGACCAGGCCGATGGTCGCTGGGCTTATCAAGGGTAGCAAGCTACCAAATACCGCAACTCCACAGGCCTGAGCACGCCCACGCATAATTAATTCTGCTAGGGCTCGCAAAGGACTTAACCTCTATTACTTATGGCTATCAGTGTATGGCAGCAACGCGATGTAACGAGCGCGTTTAATAGCTTCTGCCAATTGACGCTGATAGCGGGCTTTAGTACCAGTGATACGGCTAGGTACAATCTTGCCGCTCTCTGAAACGTAGCCTTTCAAAGTGTCTAAATCTTTATAATCGATCTCAGGCGCGCCTTCGGCACTGAAACGACAAAACTTTCTACGACGTACAAACTTAGCCATTATTCTTCTCCCTCGCTTTTAGCTGCTTCAACAACTTCTTCTGCTGGTGCTTTGGCGGCTTCAGCAGCTGCCTTGGCAGCATCGTCAGCGGCTTTAGCTTCATCAGCTTTAGCTTTTGCAGCGTTGCGGCGCTCACGTGCTTCTTTGTCTGCTTTATCAGCATTCTCGATTTTCATAATCGGTGACTCAGCTGTAACAGCTTCATCGCGACGGACAACCAAGCTGCGCAGAACAGCATCGTTATAACGGAAAGTAGAATTAAGCTCGTCGAGAACTTCCTGACTACATTCAACATTCATCAGAATGTAGTGAGCTTTGTGAATTTTATTGATTGGGTAAGCCAACTGACGGCGACCCCAGTCTTCCATGCGATGAACTTTGCCTTCACCAGCTTCAATAGAAGCTGTGTAACGCTCGATCATGCCGGAAACTTGCTCGCTCTGGTCCGGGTGAACCAGAAATACGATTTCGTAGTGACGCATTGTATCTCCTCGTGGATTTAAAAGTCTCCCGCTAGCGCCTATCGGTCACTGCAGTAAGACAAGGAGTGCCTGAGCCGAGAAGCCCAGACGCTGTAAGGCGCGCTATTGTAGTGACTTGACCTGCCCGTTGCAACCGACATTTTCAGGGCGTTTTAGGGGGATTATTTGGCCAGTTTGGAACGGCCGATAAGGCTGAATATCGAGCGCACATTACTCCGCGGCTGCGTCAGCACTGAGGTGATAGCCACCTCTTCAAAGGCGACGATAATATGGAAGACAATAACCGCATTAAAGAACAGATCAGCGCCCATTAACGTCAGCAGGTAAAACGCCGGCGCCATAAGCACCGCAGCGGTCTTGGCACCAAGGGTATGGTAACTGGGATACTCACCAAACTTGTTTAAGGCATGCACCACCGGGAGCATAAAAGACAGGGTCGCGGCGACCAAGAACCAGGCCTGCTGGACAAAGATCTGCGGCCAGATCCAATAGAGCCCGAGAATCATGCAACCATAGGTGAGCACATCGCCCCAACTATCCAGCTTCGCCCCCAACTCAGAGGTCTGATTTAGCTTGCGCGCAAGATAGCCGTCAAAGACATCACTCAACAGTGAAATGGCGAGAACCGCAAGAAAGGCCTGAGCCCTGCCGAAATAGGCCAAGGTAATCAGAACCGGCACCAGGGCCAACCGAGAGAGACTTAAGATATTGGGTATTGAATAAAGTGTTGGCTTCGCCATATCCCCTACCGGAGGTTTGTATTATTGTTTAAACCGTTTTGTGCAACGGTTTATCTAGCATAAGCATAGCTGAAAATAGCGCCCGAGGACGGCGACCTCGGGCAGATACATTTACAGGCAATCTTAAACGCTACAGCCTAAAAAGCATTAGCCGCGTCGCTGACGGACGATTTCAAACAGGCAGATCCCTGTAGCCACCGAGACATTTAAACTGCTCACCTCACCGGCCATAGGTAGCTTGGCCAGGTAATCGCACTGCTTGCGGGTCAGCTGGCGAATACCCTTGCCCTCAGCGCCCATAACCAGCACCAGAGGGCCGGTCAAATCCAGATCATAGATAAACTGCTCCGCCTCACCGGCTGCACCTACCACCCAAGCTCCCGCCTGCTGTAACTTCTCTAGCGTGCGAGTGAGATTGGTTACCATCACCAGAGGCACCGACTCGGCAGCACCACAGGCGACTTTTTGCACCACCGGGGTCAAGCCCACAGAGTTATCCTTGGGCACAATGACGGCATGCACACCGGCGCCATCTGCGGAGCGCAAACAGGCACCGAGATTATGCGGATCGGTGACACTGTCGAGAACCAGAAACAGTGCCTTATTGCCCTGCTTCTCCATCATCTCCAGCAAAAAGGCTTCATCGTGAGTTTGCCCCTCTTCACAGAGCGCAATAACACCCTGATGACGGCCCTCAACTTTGTCATCAAGATTCTTCACCGTCGCCCACTGCAAGGTCACCCCATGCTGTTCAGCCAACTTGTGAATTTTTTGCAGACGATCATCCTGACGGCCACGTTGCACATGCAGCTCCCGTACGCGCCCTGGCGCTGACTTAAGCATGGTTTGAACAGCATGTATGCCGTAAATCCAATCCACCACAATCTCCCGATAGTTTTTCTAATGATTGCGCATTGTACTGGCTTTCGGCAGAATTCGGAGATGATTAACCACCGCGACCAATAATATATGTCCCCATCTGAATCTGAGTCCTATGCCACTGCCAATTTGTGGCGTCGTCTCGCCGCACTTATCTATGATGCCTTCCTGCTGTTTGCTATTACGCTGGCCTATTTCAGCTTGCTAACGTTGCTGAAAGCTATATTGATTAGTACACAACCGATTGAAGACTTTCAGCCTGGACTGTTGCTGCAATGCATAATGATGCTTGGTTGGCTTGCCGCATTGATTGGGTACTACTATATAAGTTGGCGCAAACAGGGCCAGACATTGGGCATGAAATCCTGGCGTCTGAAACTACAGCAAGCGGACGGCTCACTGGCCACCCCCGAGCAATGTATCAAGCGCAGCCTCCTCGCCAGCCTATCTTTAGCCATTGGCGGTATGGGTTATCTCTGGTGCCTAGTACCACCAGCCAAAGCCTGCCTGCATGATATCTACAGCGCCACCGAAGTTGTGGTGCTACCAAAAACAAAATAACCAAATAATAAAAGGCGCACCATGGACACTGAGAAAAAATTGATCCTGGCAATGGATCAGGGCACCACCTCCTCCAGAGCCATATTATTTGATCAAGACTACGCCATAGTCGCCCAGTCACAGCAAGAATTTGAGCAGCACTTCCCCGACTCCGGCTGGGTTGAGCACAGTGCCCTAGATATCTGGCAAACCTCCATCGACACCGCCAAGCAGGTGTTGATCGAAGCGGGAATCGACGCCCAGCAGATTGCCGCCATCGGCATCACCAACCAGCGCGAGACCACATTATTATGGGATCGTAAAACGGGAGAGCCGATCTACAACGCCATCGTCTGGCAGGATCGCCGCACCGCAGAGTATTGTAATGGTCTTAAAGATCAGGGCCACGAAACCATGGTCAGCGGTAAAACTGGCCTCCTTCTCGACCCCTATTTCTCCGCCACCAAAATCGCCTGGCTACTAAACAACGTTGACGGCGCCCGTGACCGAGCCGAACGCGGCGAACTGGCCTTTGGCACCATGGACAGCTGGCTGCTGTGGAATCTTACCGCGGGCAAAAGCCACGCTACCGACGCTACCAATGCCTCGAGAACCATGCTTTACAATATTCATCAGGGCCAGTGGGACGACGAGCTATTAGCGCTGTTTAATATTCCCCGCTCCCTACTGCCTGAGGTTAAAGATTGCGCCGCCGACTTTGGCAGCACCAGCCTGCTAGGTAATAAAAGTGCAATACCAATCTTAGGCATTGCTGGCGACCAGCAAGCCGCCACTCTCGGCCAAGCCTGTTTCGACACCGGGATGATGAAATCAACCTATGGCACTGGCTGTTTTGCCCTGTTAAACACAGGTACCACAGCCGTAGCCTCAAGCAATAAACTACTCACCACCATCGCCTATCAGCTTGATGGCAAGGTCACCTACGCCCTAGAGGGCTCAATTTTTATCGCCGGTGCCGCCGTACAATGGCTGCGCGATGGTCTCGGCATTATCGACAGCGCCAAACAGTCAGGGGAACTGGCCCAGCAAGCCGACGACAATCAACAGGTTTATATGATTCCCGCCTTCACCGGACTCGGCGCCCCCTGGTGGGACGCCGATGCCCGCGGCGCTCTATTAGGCTTAACCCGTGGCACAGGTCCAGCGGAAATTGCCCGGGCAGCACTGGAATCAGTTTGTTACCAAACCTTGGATTTGCTCAATGCCATGCACGCAGATTGGG